>JDSG01000118.1_pt1 | contig 22248 bp, 39 predicted proteins | sample 199341 | NCBI WGS metagenome assembly JDSG01 (sample SAMN02584197, study PRJNA231836) | bioreactor metagenome | isolation source: continuous culture bioreactor short generation time transfer1 day 52 after... | place: Germany: Bremen | reverse complement strand
TAATAAAAAAAGAATGATAAAAAAGTGCTTAAATTATTAAAAAATTTAAATATAACTCTTAGTTAGTATAGAGAATTATTTATAATACAAAAAGAAGACATAGTTATTTACGTTTTATAAGTCCAAATGATTTTGAGAAAAGATACAATGAAAGTTTTATAAAACATTAGGTGTTAACTGATTAAAAAAACTGTCTATATTTTCGAGGTCATTTCAGTTGCATCTCTTTTTTTCCATTCGTTCAATTAGTTTTAAAATATCTCTTCTTGAGATATCTTTTATATTTTTAGAACCTATAAAAGGAAAGGCATTATTTTCTAGGTTACTTTTTATTTTATTATAGTTAGAAGTTGACCATCCACTTTTCATGATATCTAACCATCTTTGAGTTATATATTTAAAAGTAGTTTCTATTTCAAAATTTGACTTTTTTTGCTTCTATTGGATTGATACCTTTTTTTTGATATTTGATAAGGCTTTTTCTCTTAGCTCTCTTGCTTCTTTTAAAGATATATCAGGATAAGTACCAAAAGACATAGAATATCTTTTATCTAAGAACTTAAAATCAAATTGCCACATTTTTGTGCCAGTTGCTCTGATATTTAGAAACAATCCTTTTCCATCTGCTAGTTTATTTTTTTCTTTGAGTTTTGGGGGGTTGAGAGACTTTAGTTTTTCATACTCTTCTTTTGAAGTATATTTTGTTCTTTTTATTTCTGTATCTGTAAGAGGTTTAGTGATTTTTGCCATTTTAACGGTACCAACCATAAATTAAATTTTAGTACCGTCTATAGTACCGCAATGATGTTTAGATTAACTTAAATAGCAATATATTACATTAGACAACAAAAATTGATTTAGATTCGATTTTATGGATATTCTTGGATGACATTAGACAAACTTGGATAAGGTAGTGGTGGGTCATGAAGGACTCGAACCTTCGACCACTCGGTTATGAGCCGAGTGCTCTAACCAGCTGAGCTAATGACCCTTTTCCAAATTTTATTAAAAATAAAAATTAAGTGGCGGACAAGGAGGGATTCGAACCCTCGGTACCGTTGCCAGTACGCATCCTTAGCAGGGATGTGGTTTCAGCCAACTCACCCACTTGTCCTCTTGTTTTTGGGATGTAATTCTACTTTCTTTGTTCTTAAAAAGCTCTTAATTAATTATATATATGAATATTAACTAAAATTAATTTCAATACTATTTAGAAATTAAAGTTTTAAGATCTTAAATTGTATTAAATAATAGTTATAAAAAGTGTGATAAAAAATATTTCTTTTATTTATTATCTTCTTTTTTCTTTTTATAACAGCTTCTTAGATTATCTTTTCCAATGAAAAAAAACTAATAAAAAAAACAAATGATACATATTGACATCAAAAAAGAGATAGAGAATTAAATATTCTCTAAAATTTTTTTCTACTACCTCTTTTGGATTTTCTGATTTATAAATTGGTCTTCCAACTACAATAAAATCAACTAAATTTTCTTTTGAAAATGGAATATTTGCAACTCTTTTTTGGTCGCCAGAATCCTCGCCAAATGGCCTTATCCCTGGACATAAAGTTATAAATTCTTTAGATGTATTATTTTTAATATCTAAACTTTCAAAGGCTGAACAAACAACACCATCAACACCAGATTCATAAGTATCAACTGCAAGTTTTGTGGCTTTGATTTCTATATCTTCATTATATACAGCTTTAAACTCATCATTATCAAAAGATGTAAGAGCAGTTACTGCAATAACTAAGGGTCTATTTGGAATATCCTTAATCCTTTGCATAACATCATGCATAGCACGTCTTCCTGCACTTGCATGTACATTACACATATCTACAAGTCCAAATTTAGCTATCTCTTCTGCTGCATCAGCCATTGTATTTGGAATATCATAAAGTTTTAAATCCAAAAATATTTTAAAATTAGGATTTATAGCTTTTATATCTTCTAAAAACTTTTTACCATCTCTAATATATGATCTAAAGCCTACTTTTAACCACACATCATAATCTTTAATTTCTTCTACTAAAGCAAGGTTTTCTTTTGCACTTGGCAAATCTAACGATACACAAAGTTTCATATTTAATTATGCCTTATTTACTTTATCTAAAAGCCCATTTATAAACTTTGGAGCTGAATCAGAAGCTAGTTTTTTTTGATAATTCAATAGCTTCATTAATAATAATTGCTTTATCTAAATCTTTAAAAAGAATTTCATAAATTGCAAGTCTTAAAATTGATTTTTCTACACTTCCTGTATCTTTGATACCACCTTGATTTAAATGGCTGATTAATTCTTCATCAATTTTCTCTAGATTTTCAACAACACCATTAAATAAGTCTAGTGCAAATTCTTTTTGTTTATTTCTAATCTTTTTTTTCTTCTAAAATTTCATCAACAAACTTTACAATTCCTTCATTTCCTAAATCATATGCATATAAAAGTCCAATTACTGACTCTCTAGCTTGTGTTCTAGTTGCCAAATTACTTCTCCATCTCAGAGTAAAGGTCTAGCATTTCAATAATTGTAGTCATAGCTTCAGCACCTTTATTACCAACTTTTGAACCAGCTCTTTCAATTGCTTGCTCAATAGTATCAGTAGTTAAAACTCCATTTGCTACAGCTTTTCCATATTTTAAGGCAACTGTTGCAATACCTTTTGTAGCCTCAGCTGAGATATAATCAAAGTGAGGAGTAGCACCACGAATTACAGCACCAACACAACATACAGCATCATATTTACCTGAAGCTAGTGCTTTTTCTAATGCAAAAGGAATCTCAAATGCACCAGGAACTAATAATAAATCTAAATTCTCTTCGTTTCCACCATGTCTTATAAATGCATCTTTTGCACCTTCAACTAATCTATCTGTGATGATGTGATTGAATCTACCATTAATAATAGCAACTTTTTCGTTACCATTTAATCTCATTTTTCCTTCAATAATTTTCATAAAATTTCTCCGAATTTCTTATAATATTTGGCGATTATATCTAAAACTTAATTAAAGCCTAAAATATAACTATTTTTTGTTGTATCCTAATACTTCTTGAATAGCAAAAATATCTTCGATAACATCATATAACTTATCAACTTGAACCATATTTGGTCCATCACTTAAAGCCTTAGAAGGATCAATATGAGTTTCAAAAAAAAGAAACCATCAACGCCAACAGCAGCAGCAGCTTTTGCTAGACTTGGAACTACTGCAGAATTCCCTCCTGTAGTTCCTCCTGTACTTGGCACTTGTGCAGAGTGAGTTGCATCAAACAATACAGGAGCATATTCTCTCATAGCAATCAAGTTTTTCATATCTACAACTAAAGCACCATATCCAAATGTATTTCCTCTTTCACAAAGCCACACACCATTATCTTTTGAAGTTTGATAATTAACCTCATCAATTCCTCTAGTTTTAAGAACTTTCTCAACTGGATGTTTCATAGAATCAGCGGCTAAGAATTGACCTTTTTTTAATATTTATTTTACAATTAGTTTTTGCAGCCTCAACCAAAAGGTCTGTTTGTCTACAAAGAAAAGCTGGTATTTGAAGTATATCTAATACTTCTGAAGCTGGTTTTGCTTGATAAGATTCATGAATATCAGTTACAAGTCTATATCCAAACTGTTCTTTTACCTCTTGGAATAATTTTAGCCCTTCATCTAATCCTGGACCTCTATAAGAGCTTAGACTTGTTCTATTTGCTTTGTCAAATGAAGCCTTAAAATAAAAATCAACTCTTTTATCTTCACTTAATGGTTTTAATTTCTCAGCAATTTTCATTACTGTATCTCTATCTTCAAGTACACATGGACCTGTTAATATTATCATTTTGTATTCCTCATAAATATTGTCTTTTTTTTCTTCACCAGTATATGCATAATGAAACTCATATAAGTTTTGTGCAATATATTCAATATCATTTTTTGCATTTTCATCACATGCAAATAATATTTCATCATTCTCTTTTAAAACTATTTTTTCATCTGGTAAAAGTTTTATTTCATTATTTTCATTTTTTAATAAAAGGGCTATTATATTGTTTTTTTGTTCTCTATTATATAAAGACCTATTAAAAATACCTAATTCTATCTCTTTATTCTCTTCTTTTATAGCATCATATACTTCAGGGGGGGCATTTTTTCTATCAATTCTTAATTCATATAATAATGGTTTTTCATCAATTGTTTGAATCAAGTCTTTTACAAGTTTTGATGCCCAAGCATCATCTTTTTTACAAATAAGTCTAATAAACTTATCTGATAAGGGACGAATAAGTGCATTTGTTGTTTTATTAATAAGTATTCTTGAAGGCATAAAAATATGATCAATTTTTGCGTTTTCAAATATTGATAAGTCATCCATTTCATTTTCTCTAGCAATCGTCATAATATTAGGATTTAATTTTTTTGCCGTTGCAAGAACTGAAAGATTTGTTGTATCATCATTAGTTGCAGATATAATTGCAACAGCATCTTCTATTCCTACACTTAATAACAGCTCTTTATCATCTGCATTTCCATAAGTAATATGCATTAGTTCATCAGCTGCAAAAGTACCAACTTTACTTCTATCAATCTCTACAAATTCAGCTTCAATATGATTAACTTTTAAGTTCCTATAGATATGTTGTCCCATTCTTCCATATCCACAAATTATATACTTTCCTTGAGGGAATGATGGTAAATTAGCATTTAAATTATCAATTTGATACACCCATTTTTCAAGTTTTAATAAATTTGGTGCATCTAAAGCCATAGCTATTTCACTTGAAATTATAGAAAATGGATTTGCAATTATTTCAACCTCTAAATCTTTTAAGTTTTCAGTATGATTATCAGTAGTTGATTTAACTGCAAGTTTTACATACGGGTTTAATAATTTTGAAGTAAGGGCAATTCTAAGATTTAAAGAATCATCTTCAAATATAGAGACTAATCCTTTACAATTATACTTTTTAATTCCTGCTTCTTCTAAAGCCCAAGGAGTATAAGCATCCGCTACTAATACAGGGACCGTAGGTGTAAAATTTTCAAGCAGTAACTCATTTGCCCTACTCTCATTTTTTTTCTATAACAACAGTTCTTATATCTTGTTCTAGTGCTCTATTAATTATCTCACTAGTTATTTGATTATAACCGAGTACTATTATGAACTTTTGTTTTAAACCTTTTATTTGGTGCTTAAATTTAGCTCTTTCAATCTCTCTTAAAAATACTTTATCTTGCAAAAGAGTTACAAGTGTACCTATACCATAAAACCATCCAAGAACAGTAAGGTATATGGAAAAACTAACCCATAATCTTTGAGAATATGTAAATTCAAAAGGTGTTTCGCCAAATCCAATAGTTGTAGCCATATAAGACACAAAATAAAATGCATCAAATATTGTCATTTGATAAGGATTGCCTTGATCATCAACTCCATCTATAATTAGAAGACCAACAATAGCAATAGTATATGAAATAGTAATAACTAAAAATGGTTTACGCATCCTTTGAAGAATGATAAACAAAGAACTATTTTTCACAAAAAGCCTTTATCTTTTTGATTTTAAGGTATCACCTACATATAACATAACTGAAACTATATTTGCTAACAGTGCTCCACCGGATAGTGAAATAATCATTGCAGAAACTTCTAAATTGATTGTATAAACATAAGCTGCTACTGTCCAAACAGTTGCCGCTGCTATTAATTGAATATCTGCTACAAGAGATGTTGCAAGTAAAACAGAACCCATTTGAGTTTTGTCACCAAGTTTTAAAGTTGTAGCAATCAAATTTACAATAATCGCTGCCATAAGTTCATATTTACTGTGATGTTCTAATGAATCCATATCCCCCCCGTAAAAAAAACCCAAAATTGACTGTCATTGCCAATATAATAAAAAATCCAGAGATAACTTTATCTAGATTCATGATATTCATCCTCCATATCTTTTCCTATATCTAATATTCTGCCGAATACATCATCTATATTATCATGCACCTTAGAGTTTCTATCAAGGAACATTATTCTATGTTTATCAAGTTTATCTAAATTTTTTTTAATCCCATTACTGCAAGTAAACCTTTTATACCCTTTAAAAGATTCTTATGATAATCTCTTACTTTTTTTTAGCCTGCTTATGAACAAAATATTTTTTTTCTTTTTTTTCTTTATCCTGTGTAGCTAATCCAACAGGGCACTGATGTCCTGTAGTACCAGAACAATATCTAGCCCTAATACATCCTGCACTCATCATAAAACCACGTGCTATTTGTACAAAATCTGCCCCCCCTAAAGCCATAATAATAACTATATCATCAGGAGTTAATAGTTTACCACTTGCAACTAATTTAATTTTATCTCTTACTCCATGATTTTCTAATACCTTATTTGCTAAATAAATAGAGTCTCTAACATTTAAACCTATTCTTTCCATCATTTCAATTGGAGCAGTTGCACTACCTCCACTACCACCATCAATTGATATAAAATCAGGATATGAACTATTACCAGCATCTATTCTTTTTCTAATCTCTTTTGCATATGGTTCAATATTTTCATAATCAGATATTACAATCTTAATCCCAACAGGCTTATCTGATAATTCCTGTAATTGTCCAACAAAATCGAATAACTCTTCAATAGAACTTGCATATGGGAACCTATTTGGTGAAAACAAATCTTTATGAGGTTCAACATTTCTATAATATGCGATTGCTGGACTAACTTTTTCAGCTACAAGTTTTCCACCCGTTTGCTTAGCCCCCCCTTGAGCTATTTTAAGCTCAGTCATTTTACAAAAACTCATTACTTTTTTTATATCTATCTGGGTCAAACTTACCATCTTTTGTTCTTACAGAATAAAGCCCCCCCGAACTAATTTGTAAAATAATATCTGGCATATCTTCAGGAACTTCTTTTGGAAAGTTTTCAAAAGGTGCATCCCAGTTAGGTCTATGAAATAATTTTGTTTTTAAATCAAATACATATGTTTCAGCTTCAGGATTTTCTTTAAATACAAGATTTCTATATACATCAGCTGCAACTGCTCCATTAAAAAGCTTTAAAACTATATTTTTAATTTTTAATTGGAAGTCTGTTCCTTGAACTACAGTCATATATTTTTTTATCATAATTTTGATGAGTAACAAAGAAGTTTGAAGTTAAACCACCCTCGCCTGAGTTTATAGGAAATTCTCCCATATATGAACCTCTTACAAAAGCCCTTGTTCCTTCAGGAGATATCGACCCATCACTCATTGCACTTCTTGCAATGATACTTTTTGAAACATATGGTTTCTTTCTATTTTCGCCAAAAACTACTTCAAAATTCTCTTCAACCTCATCATCATTTAATACAATAGTTGCATGTCTTAACATAAATTTAGGTTTTGGTAAAGGCTGAGAAGGAGAAAAAGATGCATAATTAGGTAAATCTCTTGATGCTTTTGCTACCCAATCTAGTTTATCTTTAGACTCATAAAATTTTTCATCACCAAAATATTGTCTAAAAGGTTCTCTAGCCTCTTCTAAAACATATCTTAATCTACCTATAATAGGATAATTAACTAAAAGTTGATGATCTCTTTGTACATACTTATCATGCACATACCAAGCAAGAATAATAATAGCAAATATTAAAATAAATATTTCTATATATAAAAGAAAGATATCCATACATTAATCCTTTTTTAATGATACCAAAAAAAACCACTAATAATAATCAGCATTATACCTAAAATAATCCAAATATCAGGAAAGGAATCACCTAAAAAAAGCCCAATTACTATAGAAAATGCAATATTTGCGTAAGAAATAGTACCAACAATTCCTGCTTTAGCTACTGAATATGCTTTTGTCATAAAAATTTGTGCAAAAGTAGCTACGATTCCAAGTAAAATAATAAATAACCAGTCACTTGACTGTGGAATAACAAATTTTGCAAAAAGAAAATCAAATTTTTCATTTATATAAAACTCTGAAATTATCATTAAAATAACTGGTCCAATTGAACCTATAGACATAAAAGATAATACAATCGTTCTACTATCATAAAACTTTCTTAACTCTCTTATTGAAGTATATGCAAGTCCCGCACCTACTCCACATAAAATACCTAACCAATCAGTTTTATCTAAAGCAGTCCCATCAAATTTTGTTATAAATAAAATACCGATAAAACCTACAAAAACACCAAACCAACCCCCCCTAAAGCCTAGTTTTTCTTTTACAAAAATATATGCAAAAATAGCTGTAAATATTGTAGAGGTTTTAGAAAAAGTCATTGCTTCACCTAAGGGAATATTTGCAATATTATAAAAGAAAAAAAAGTAAAGCTGTAAATCCAGCCATACCTCTAAATATTAAAAGCCAAGGTTTTCCACCTTCTTGAACTAAAGGTTTTCTATAAATTGACATTAAGATTAAAACAACACCAAATATATTTCTAAAAAAAACTACTTCTAACGAACTCATTGAACCACTTAACTCTTTAGCAAATGCTCCCATACAAGCAAATAAAAAAGAGGCAAAAAGCATATATTTGATACCTAAAGAGACATCATTTGTCATACAATTATCCTATAAATTTAAGTTGCAATTCTATTGAGTTTATCGTTAAAGCAAGGTTATTAGGAATAACTATTTTATAAATTAATATTTTTAGTTAAGTTTAGCTAAAATATCAAAATTTTATAAAGATAAAAAGTTTTAAAACTTATTAGGAAAATAATGGAATATTTAAAAATTATTGGTGAAACAAAACTTAATGGTGAAGTTAAAATCTCTGGTGCAAAAAAATGCAGCACTACCACTTATTGCAGCAACTATTTTAGCAAAAAAATGAAATCTCTATATGTAATATGCCAGATGTAGTTGATATTAATACTTTATTAAAGTTAATTGATAAACTAGGTGGAAAATTTGTAAAAGAGAGTGACTGTATAAAAATTGATACTTCATCTTTAAACAAAACTACAGCAACTTACGACATTGTAAAAACTATGAGAGCTTCAATTTTAGTTTTAGGACCTATTTTAGCTAGATTTGGTCATTGTGAAGTATCTCTTCCTGGTGGTTGTGCAATTGGACAAAGGCCAGTTGATTTACACTTAAAAGCTTTAGAAGCTATGGGTGCACAAATAAAAATAAATCATGGATATATTGAAGCAACTGCTCCAAATGGACTTAAAGGTGCAAAGATTGTATTTGATAAAGTAACAGTTGGTGGAACAGAAAACACTGTTATGGCAGCAGCTTTAGCAGAAGGTGAAACAATAATAGTTAATGCAGCGAAAGAGCCTGAAGTTGTACAACTATGTGAAGTTATTAGAGATGCGGGAGTTCAAATTGAAGGTATAGGAACTTCAACTTTAACTATTCAAGGTACAAACAAACAACTTTTAGAAATAAAAGACTTTGATGTTATTCCAGATAGAATTGAAGCAGGTACATATATGTGTGCAGCTGCTATTTCAAACTCTAAATTAAAAATCACAAATATAATTCCATTACATCTTGATGCAGTTACGTCAAAATTACAAGAAATGAATTTTGAGGTTTTACAAGATGAAAATAGTGTTACTATTCTTCCAACAGATGAAATAAAACCAGTAAATATTGTTACTACTGAATACCCTGGTTTCCCTACTGATATGCAAGCACAATTTATGGCACTTGCCACTCAAGCAAATGGTGTTAGTACTATTGATGAAAGACTATTTGAAAATAGATTTATGCATGTAAGTGAACTATTAAGACTTGGTGCAGATATTCATCTAAACGGTAATATTGCTACAATTACAGGGACTAGAGGAAAATTAAATGGTACAGATGTAATGGCTACAGATTTAAGAGCTTCTTCTGCATTAGTTCTTTCTGCTTTGGTTGCACGTGGGGGGGAAACATCTATTCATAGAATTTATCATTTAGATAGAGGATATGAAGATTTAGAAGGGAAATTAAGTAAAATTGGAGCTTGTGTTTCAAGACACAAGGAGTAAAGTTTAATATTTTCTTAGGTACTTCTTAAGAAAAAGTTTTATAAAATGAGTATAATTTAATATTAAAGGTTTTAAAATGAAACTAGAAGTCTCTTTATTTAGATTTGATTATAAGTCTGATTATTTACCATATTACACTAGAAACTATATAAAAGTAAAAAAAATGAAAAAAACTCTATTAGATATTTTAAAGAGTATAAATAATGAAAACCCTTTTGCATATGAAAATGATAAAAACTTTTGTGTTGCAGTAAATGGTATTTATACTAATGTTTCTATATCAATAGAACAATTAGTTGAGAACTTTGGTAATGACTTAACAATAGAACCTTTATCAATAAGAAGATCACATACAGATCTTTTAATAAATGATGCTGATTTCCAAGAGAGACTTAAAGTGTTATCAGAATTCATCGAAGACGAAGATATAAAAAAAATATCAAGAGTACAAAATATACTTCTACGCTTCAAATACTATTAACTTCGAATATGATTATATAGGAGATTCACTACTATTATTAGCAAGTGATTTAATAGAAAAAAAATAAAACAAATGAAAAAGAGATTTTAGAAGCAATAAATGATTATGATTGTGGAGCAGAGTTTCATACAAGTTTAGAAAATAGAATTTTAGATATTGATCCAACAATTGAAGAAAAAATCAACTCAATTAAAACAAAATTAAATCTTTCTAAAGATATCAATGAACAAGATTTTTATTTAGAAAAGAAAAATCGTCTAGATTTTGGTATTTTCAATGAACCAGAAGAGATTAAACATGACTTTGCAGACTTTAATATTGCTTATTATAAAGGTTTAGAAGAAGATACCCAAACTTCAAATTTACTTTCAAAATTAAATGCAAAGATAATTAATACACAAGCTATGAGTTCAGACTTAGCATTAGATACATTTCATATAAATTCAGACTTTACTATGAAGTTAGCATCAACTGTAATGTTAGATGCCTTTGACAATAGTGCCGATTTACTTTTAGTAGATGATGAGAAAATTTTTAATTTGCTTGATTCAAATAGAAACTCATTAAAAACAGTAAGTGGTAGAGAGATTATAATTCCAGTTATTCACAAAAATGAGCTAGCGAAACTTGCTTTTGGACAACATGAAGAAGTAAAACAGATTCTTCAAAAACATACATAGATCCTGAATTAGTATAATTAAGGGTCTTAAAATATGTTATTGGATGTAAAATTTGTAAGTGCTGGATTAATAGTTATTCTAATCTTAATACCTCTTTATATTTATAGAAAAGAGATTTACAAAAGATTTTATAAAAGTGGAAATATCAAACAATTTATAAGAAATGTTGATGCTTATTTAAGTACTTATCATCCAAAAATTAGATTTGATTTTTCTAAACTTCAAGAGAAAGTCTCTGAAGAGAAAGATATTAGAATAAAAGAGACTCTTATAGTAGAAGAACTTGTAAGACAATTTACTTATTATGACTATGAATTACATACACAAAGAACTGTTTCAAAAGATAAACTTTGGAATGGATATGATACAAACTCTAAGCTTTTAAAAGATAATAAGTTCCCCCCCATTGATTGGAACCAAAGAAAAGAAGCTGCATGGATTAGAGATGAAAATAAATGTAATAGATGCGGAACAAAAACAAAACTTGTAGATGCCCATGCCCTTTTAGCAAAACAGATGAGAAATGGTGGTGGATTCAACTTAGAAAACATTGTAATTTTATGTAATGATTGTACAAGAGTAATTAAATCTGCAAACTTAGAAAGAACTAGAAAAGATTTAAATATCTTAGACAATCTTATGAGAAAAGTAACTAACTAAATCCCAAAATACTCTTTTATTTTTTTCTTCATGTTCTTTTCTTCTAAAAGAGACACTATCCTCTTTTTTACTTATATTTCTACCACTCTTTTTTTTATTTAAATGTATTAAAACTTTTTCTAAAAATTTATCTTCTAAACTCTTTAACTTAGATAACTCATCTCTTATATATGTCAAATCTTTATTATAAGGAACTATATAAGGAGTAACAATTACTACTAAGTTTTTACTCTTATTGTTGTAAAGTCTATTTTTAAATAACTCGCCAATTAAAGGGATATCTCCTGCAAATGGAATTTTATGAATTGTCTTTTCATTTCTATTTTCAATTAAACCACCAAGTATAACACTCTCGCCATTATTTACAATAGCTTTAGTTCTTATCTCTTTTTTTGAAGTATCAGGATTTAAACTTGAAGTATTACTATTTTTGATTCCTTCTAATATAGTATTTATCTCTAAAAGAACTCTATTTTTTACAGATATTCTAGGTTTTACCTTTAAAGTCAAACCTATATCTTCTCTTTGAAAACTATTTTTAGTAGTTCCTCCATCAGTTGTTGTACTTGCAGTTTGAATAGAGACTGTTTCTCCAACATATATAGAGCTTTCACTATTATTTATACATAAAATAGAAGGCTCAGAAATTATATCTAAAGCATTTGTTCTATTTAACAAGTTTAGTGAAGCCCCCCCAAGGGCTAAAGAAGAACTTACATTTGGTATCTTTAGTCCAATACTTCCTGTATCAATAGCTATTGCATTCCCATCATTTAAACTAGATGAAAAAGTATATAAATTTCCACTATGTATATTTCCACCTAGTATTCCAAATTTTATCCCTATATCTTCAACTAAATTATCATCTATCTCAACTATTTTAGCCTTTACATAAACCTGTAGTTTTGGAACATCAAGCTTACTTATAATTTCTATTAAATTAGAGACTTCACTTTCATTTCCATCAATAATTATTGAATTGCTCTTTTCATCAAAAGATATAGAAGGTGCCCTATTTTTATACTCTCTTTTTGAAACTATATTTTTTTTAGAATCAATTCTAAACTTTTAACTTCTACATTAACCAATGGAATTATCTGTGTTGATAACTTTATTTTTTTACTCGAAACATTTTTCTTTTTATTTATTATTGTTGATTTATGTATAGGTCTTGTTTCCAAAGAGATTGAGTTTTTATCCTCTTTTTTTAATAATCCTATAAATTGAGTTTTTCTTAGTTAACTCATATCCATTATCTTCTAAACTATATTCTAAAATATCCAATAAATCAGCTTTTTTTTAATAGCTTTATTAGAAATAAAGTTAACTTTTCCCTCTATCTTTTTAGAAACTAAGATATTAATATCAAGTTTTTCTGACGTTATTCTAATTAGTTCCATTAGATTCAAATTTTTCAAATTAACATTTATTAATTCATTTGAGTAAATATTAGTAATTAAAATCACTGTAATAAGTATATGTTTCATTATAAGCCTTAAAATAAACAAATTATATTTTAAAGTTACTTATAATATTATTTATTATGTTTAAGTTTTATATTTAAAGGTAGTTCTTTTTCTAAGTTTTCAAATTGTTTTGAAGTAGATTCTAAGAAAAGATATACAGATGAATCAAACTCTTTATTTTTTTTACTTTTATCTCCAAGTTCTTTAGAATATATTCTATCTTAGATAACTGTGAATATTCAATTTCCAAAGATGCCTCTTCTAATTTTTGGTACTCATATAATTTTGAATTATTAATAACTAAATTAACTGCATCACTATAAGCTCTAACCAAACCACCTGTTCCAAGTTTTATTCCACCAAAATAACGTATTATAATCACAGCACTATTAATCAATTCGTTTCCAGCTAACACATTTAAAGATGGTTTACCACTAGTTCCTTTAGGTTCTCCATCATCACTGCAATTTTCAACTATTTGTTCAAATTCATTTAAATATCTGTATGCATATACAAAATGTCTTGCTTTTGGATGTTCTTCTCTTAATTTTTTCATTAATGAATCAAAATTATCATACTCAGTTAAATATGCAATAAATTTTGATTTTTTCTCTTCATAAGTTTTAGTAGATTCTTCTTTTACAAAATACAATTAATTTTTTTACCTATCTTTTTTTAAAATACTATATCGAAGTATTATACTCTTTATATTTTAAAAGTAATCAAATATTGAGCATTATTTTATTATAATCCGTTTTATGAGATTAGACCTATACTTAGTAGAAAACTTTGAAATTCAAAGTAGAAATAAAGCAAATGAAATTATAAAATCAAATAAAGTAAAAGTAGATGGAAAAGTTATATCAAAACCATCTTTTAAAATTGAAGATGATTCAAAAGTTGAACTTTTAGAAGAAGATTTCTACGTTAGCCGTGCAGCATATAAATTAAAATACTTTTTAGATGAGTCACCCATTAAGATTAAAAATAGCGATGCCTTAGATATAGGAAGTAGTACAGGTGGTTTTACACAAATTTTATTAGAAAAAAAATGTTAAATCAGTTACTTGTGTAGATGTAGGTTCAAATCAATTACATGAAAAAGTCAAATCAAACAATAAAATCATTTTTTTTGAAAATCAAGATATAAGAACCTTTCAAACAGATATTAAATTTGATATCGTAACTTGTGATGTCTCTTTTATATCAATTTTGAATATTATAAAAGATATCAATAGACTTTCAAAAGATAAAATCATAATACTTTTTAAACCTCAATTTGAAGTTGGAACGAATATAAAAAGAGATAAAAAAGGTGTTGTAAAAGATAAAAAAAGCTATAGTTAAAGCACGTGAAAAGTTTTTAGATGAGTGTAAACTTTTAAATTTGAAACTTATCTATTGTTCACCTAGTAAGTTAGAAGGAAAAGATGGAAATGAAGAAGAGTTCTTCTATTTTAATAAATAAAAAAAACTATTACGGCTATTGCAATTGGTGGCTTTGATGGGATGCATCTTGCACATCAAGAACTTTTTAAACAATTAGGAAGCAATGGAGGTATTGTTTCAATTGAATCTGGCTACGCAAACTTAACTCCAAAAACTTATAGGCAGGAATATACAAACTATCCTGTATATTATTATATACTTGAAAACATCAAACATCTTACAGGAGAAAATTTTATTTCCTTACTTAAAGAAGAGTTCCCAAAGTTAGAAAAAAATAGTTGTAGGATTTGATTTTTGTTTTGGTAAAAATAGAAAACACTGTATTCCTGAATTAAACTCTTTATTTGATGGAGAAGTTGTTGTAGTTGATGAAGTAAAAATAGACAATATAGCTATTCACTCAAGAGTAATAAGAGAGTACATAAGAAAAGGTGATATACAAACAACTAATAAACTACTTGGTAGAGAGTATAAAATTTTTGGCAAACAAATAAGAGGACAAGGATTAGGTTCTAAAAGTTTTGTTCCAACTATAAATATTCAAGTTAATGATTTCATTCTTCCAAACGAAGGTGTTTATGTAACTACAACTATTATAAATGAAGAAGAAGTTCCTTCTGTTACTTTTTTTTAGGACATAGAGTTACTACCGATGGCAGTTTTGCAGTTGAGACGCATATTTTAGATAAAGATATTACAAACAGATATTTAAATGTACAAGTTAAGTTTTTTTGAAAAACTTAGAGAAAATGAAAAATTCAATTCTTTTGAAAAATTAAAAATACAAATTGAAAAAGATATAGAAAAAGCAAAAAACTACTTTAAATAATTTACAAATTATTAATCATCATTTGATAAACTATTATTATGAAATTTTTATTCCTAATAATAGTTCTTATAAATATCGCTTTTTCAAACACAAATAAAAAAAGCAAACTCTCTAATAAATGAAGAATCACCCTATTTAGTTCAACATGCCTACAATCCAGTAAATTGGTATCCTTGGAATAAAAAAGTATTTAAACTAGCCAAAAAACAAAATAAACTAATCTTCGTATCCATTGGATACAGTACTTGCCATTGGTGTCATGTCATGGAAAAAGAATCTTTTGAAGATAAAAATATTGCAAAACTTTTAAACCAAGATTATATTAGTATTAAAGTAGATAAAGAAGAACTCCCACATATTGATTCAACATATCAAGATGCTCTATCTAAATTACAAAAAAGAAGAAATGGTTGGCCTCTAAATTTTATACTAACACCAAATAAAAAGATAGTTTATATAACAACATATATTCCAAATGAATTTAAATATAACACAGAAGGAATGAATACACTAATTCCAGAAATTGCAAAAAAATATAAAAATAATGAATTAGATAAAATCATTAAAACAAATGAAAAATTTTTAAATAAAAAAAGAAGATATTATCTCTATCAAAGATGATTCTAGTTTAGAAAAAGAGTTTATAATAGCAATGACAAAAAGATATGACAAACTCTTTTTTTTGGTTTTGACAAGCAACCTAAATTTCCTTTAGCAACTCATTTAAATTTATTATTTCAAATATCACAACTAAAAAATGATGAAGAAACATTTAAATTAGTAGAGAATTCTCTTTTAGCAATGGCAAATGGTGGAATATTTGATCAAGTAGAAGGTGGATTTTATAGATACTCAGTATATGCGGATTGGATTATTCCACACTTTGAGAAAATGCTTTATACTCAAGCAGAACTAATTCCTTTATACTATAAAATGTATATAAAAACTTCAAACCCTATATTCAAAGAGATTATTGAAAAAACTATATCCCAAGTAAACAGTAGATTTAGAAACAATCAAAACTTATTTTACAGCGCAATTATGCAGACTCAAAAAACTTTGAAAATAAAAAAGAAGAAGGTTTTTATTACACTTACAATTATGATGAAGTAAAAAATGAATTTGATAAAAATGGAATAAAAAAATAGTGAAGAACTTTTAGAACAACTAGGATTTGATGATTTTGGTAATTTTGAAAATCAATTAAATAATATCTATTTTTTTTGAACCTAAAAATAAACCAAAAAAAATTTAGATTTGGCTTTTAATATATTAAAAAAAATTAGAGATAAAAAAAAGTTTCCCTTTGTAGATAAAAAGATAATAACATCATGGAACTCTTTAATGATAAAATCTTTATACATAACTTCAAGTTTAGATAAAAAATATTTACAACAAGCGGAAGATTCATTAAATTCTTTACTTAAAAATCTATACATCAATAACACTTTATATCATCAAAAATTAGATTTAAAGAAGCCAAAACAAAAAGCACTTTTAGAAGATTATACTTTTTTTAACTGATCTTTTACTAACTGCTTATCAAACTACGTACAAAAAGAGATATTTAGAATTAGCTAAAGAACTAAATCAAGAAACCATAGAAAAATTTTATAACAACAAAATATGGTACTTAGATTCAAACAAAGAGTATAAAGTTAATTTTATTGATAAATATTATGTAAGTGCTATCTCAAAGTTTTTTCATAACTCTTTGACTATTTCAAACCTAACTTATGATTTAAAACTATTAACAAAAACAAAAAAACTATATTAAAGAACAAAAAAAACAATATCTTACAAAATATTGATAAACACCCAGAAAGTATAAGAGCATTAATTAGAGTAAAAAAAAGGTGACATAATATTAAAGTCAAAAAAAATCAAACCTTTTAAAGAATAAAAAAAACAATAGAAAAAATTAAATATCCATTTTTACTAACAACACATGAAAATACAAACCAATACCTTTTATGTGATGAAAATAGCTGTTTTGCTTATAATAAAGATTTAAAAACAGTAATAAAATCAATTGATAAATAATTATTAATCTTCATTTAGATAAAATATCTACTATGACAGATAAGGTATTTGAAAAATCAATCACAAAACAGTTTGAATTTGATGAAGAGGTAGCATCAGTATTTGATGATATGTTGAATCGATCAGTTCCATTTTACAAAGAGATGCAACGACTAACAATAAACTTTGCACTAAATTTCCTTGAAGAGGATGATAAAGTGTACGATTTAGGTTGTTCTACAGCATCAACTTTAATTGAACTAAGTAAGCATTCACCTAAAAACTAGAATTAATAGGGATAGATAACTCAGAAGCTATGTTAAGTAGAGCAGAAAAAAATGTAAAGCATTTGGTGTTGATATAAAACTTATCAATGATAATTTACATAATATCTCTTATGATGATGCAAAACTTATCATATCAAACTATACATTGCAATTTATCCGCCCTTTACAAAGAGAAAAATTAGTAAAAAAAATCTATAATAATCTTCAGGAAAAGGGAATCTTCATTTTTTTTGTGAAAAAGTAATTTCATCAAACAAAATTCTTGATAAACAATATATAGACGAATATTACGAATTTAAAAAAAACTCAAGGATATAGTGAGTTTGAAATTGCTCAAAAAAGAGAAGCATTAGAAAATGTATTGATACCTTATACTGAAGAAGAAAACAAAAAAAATGATACTTGAAGCAGGATTTTCTCATTGTGAAACACTTTTCAAATGGGTTAATTTTGCAACATTTATTGCAATTAAAGATTAACAGGCTTTATTCATAAAGCTCTTTAAATAGATATTCTTCTTTTTAAAAAGAGAAATAATTTGAAAGGAAGTAATTTATGCTAGAAATTGGACAAACAGCACCAAGTTTTTGTGCACCCAATCAAGATGATATTGAAATTTGTTCTAGAGATCTTTTAGGAAAATGGATTGTATTATATTTTTACCCAAAAGACTTAACACCAGGGTGTACAAATCAAGCTTGTGACTTTACAACTACTCAGCCAGAGTTTGATGATTTAGATGCTATTATTCTAGGAGTTAGTCCTGATGATACAGAAAAACATAGAAAATTTATTGAAAAAAAAGATTTAAGTATTACATTACTTTCTGATGCAGAGAAGAAAATGTGTGAAGATTACGGTGTTTGGCAACTTAAAAAAATTTATGGGTAAAGAGTATATGGGTGTTGTAAGAACTACTTTTATAATCAACCCTGAAGGTAAAATTGCAGCAATTTGGGATAAAGTTAATGTAAGAAAGAAAAAAAACTGTAAAAGGTGAAAAAAATAGAAATCTTACATGCAAATGAAGTAAAAGAAAAACTTCAAGAATTACAATCATAATAAGGATAAAAATGAAATTATTAACAAAAGGACTAGTTACTGCTTTCGTAACTTCTTTACTAATTCAAGGTTTAAATGCAAAAACTACTATATGTTATAAAAACAATTGGAAATCTCCGTCAACTATTGAATCTGAAAAGTTAGATGGTGGAGAGTGTAATTCTGATTTTTCTTTTAAAGATATGACTAAAAAAAAGGTTGGTTCCTAAAAGATATTAAGATTACAAGGGGGGGAAAAGAAGGGTTAAACTATTCATATATCCTTACTGATGAAAAGTTAGTAAATATTAATAATTCAGATTTCATGGATAACAAATATGCAAAATTACAATATAAACCAATAGGTGCAAGATTATCAAATGTAAATGATGATAGTGCAACTATTGCTATTGGAAACCTAAGAGTTGGTCAAAGTGCAGTTATTCAACATAACTATGAAAACAATAAAAGTTTACTTGTTTCAAATGCTTATGTAGTATCATCAAATAGTTCTACATCAACATTAAAACTTGTTCCTTTTTTTAGATTTAAAACAAAATGCATTACCAACATCAAATAGAAAAGCTGTTAATGGAGATATTGCAATTGTAAACTATTTATATGATGCATCACTAATTATTGCACCAGCACAAGATGCTTTTACAGCTACAAGAGCTAAATATAGAGACAACAACTTTTTACACTCTGATTTATTTGGAACAAAGTTAAAAACTATTGGTGAACCTTTACCTTCAAAAGAAGTTATTCAAGACTTTGCAATTTCACAAAATATTGGAACAATCTTCTTTATTATTGATAGTAGTGTTTATATTGTAGATACAAAAACATTTGCAATCTTAGAAAAAGACACTATTTCATATAACTTTGTAGAAGATAAGAGAATGCCTTTTTATACAAGAGTTGAAAGAATTGAAAAAAATGTATTTAAATCATTTCTAGATTACAAAGGTTGGTTATCATTTATTGATTCATTCCTAGGAGATGATGATAGAAGTGAAGAAGAGCAACTTTTAGAAAATGAAATAGAATCAGGCGAATTATCTGTAAAAGGTGAAATCTATAATAACTATTATAAAACACTATTAGGTATTAATTAATGATAGAACAAGAACACTTAGACTTTATCAAAACTATTGTAGGTGATGAAAATGTAAAGAGTGATAAAGCTCATCAAATAGCATATTCATATGATGCTACAAGAGAAAGATTTGAACCAGATGCAGTAGTTTTCCCAAGAGATGAAGAAGACATATCAAAAATACTAAAATTTTGTAATGAAGAAAAAAATAGTAATCGTTCCAAGAGGTGCAGGTTCAGGATTTACAGGAGGAGCACTTCCTTCAAATGGTGGTATTATTTTAAGTTTAGAAAGACATATGAATAAACTACTTGAAATTGATATGGAAAATATGGTTGGAGTAGTTCAACCAGGACTTATCAATATGCAATTTCAAAAAGCAGTTGAAGAAGTAGGACTATTTTATCCACCAGATCCAGCAAGTGAAGATTACTCTACATTAGGTGGAAATGTATCGGAAAACGCGGGGGGGGAATGAGAGCTGCAAAATATGGGATTACAAAAGATTATGTTGTAGCATTAAGAGCTGTTCTTCCAAATGGTGAAATCATTACTTGTGGTAAAAAAAACAATTAAAGACGTTGCAGGATATAATACTGCTGGTATAATAATAGCAAGTGAAGGTACTTTAGCAATAATTACTGAAATCACTTTAAAACTAATTCCTAAACCTAAATTTAAACAAACGTACATGGGCGTTTTCCCAGATGTAAATAAAGCTATGAATGCCGTATTCAAATCATTAGCTGCTGGAGCAAACCCTGTTGCTATGGAATTTTTAGATGCATTAGTAATAAAAGCATTAAAACAAAAATTTCCTCAAATAGATTTACCTGAAAAAGCTGGTGGAATTTTAGTAGGTGATGTAGATGGAAATAGTGAAGCTGAAATTAAATCGCAACTTGAAACTCTAAAAGAATCATTTGCAAAATATGGTTCAATTGACTTTATAGAAGCAAAAGATGAAGAACATGGAAAATCATTATGGTTTGCAAGAAGAAATGCAAGTCCTGCAACTATGATTTTTGGAACTAAAAAAATTAAATGAAGATATTTCAGTTCCAAGATCAAAACTTCCCGAAGCCTTAGATGCAATTTATGCAATTGGTGACAAGTATGGATTCAATGTACCATGCTTTGGACATGCAGGAGATGGAAATATCCATGTAAATGTAATGGTTAAAGATAAAACAAATAAAAAAAGAGATGGAAGATGGACACAAAGCCATTGAAGAAATATTCCAACTAGTTTGTGATATGGGTGGAACTTTATCAGGAGAACATGGAATAGGTTTATCAAAAGCTCCATTTATGAATATAGCATTTAATGAAGCTGAAATACAACTTTTCAAAAATATAAAAAAAGCCTTTGATCCAAATAACATATTAAATCCTTTTAAAATGGGGGGGTTATAAAAAAAAGAAGAAATTGTGGAAGAACCAGAAATTGTAAAGCATCCAGTTAGGACAATTTTAAAAGCATTAGATTCATTCTTTAATGATGATACAACTTATTATGCAGCAAGTCTTAGCTTCTTTACAATTTTTTTTCCATATTACCAATAATTGCACTATTAATTGCAATTATTTCAAGTCTTGAAATAGTACAAAATTATCTCGACATATTTATAAAATATATCTTTGAAGTTCTAAATCCAACACATTCAGATGATTTTATTGATACATTCAAAAACTATATCTCAAACTCAAGTAAACTTGGATGGCTTGGTATTTTGTATATGCTATTTGTTTTTATCATGTTTTTTAAAGATTATGAATATATAGTAAATAAAATACACAAAGCAAAAAGAAAACCTCTTTTAACATCATTCTTCTTTTATCTATTTTTCTTAATTACTTTACCATTGATGTTAGCAGCATTAAATATTGCATTATCCTTTTATAACAACAGTATATTTAACTATGTAATAACTTTCTCTTTCGCATGGTTGATTTTCTTTGGTCTATTTAAATTAAGTGTTAATAAACATATACACTCAAAAGCTGCATTAATCTCATCACTATTTACTCTAATAGCACTAACAGTTACAAAAAACCTTTTTATCTACTATGTAGTTTATAATAAAACATATACAACAATATATGGCTCACTAGCAATACTACTATTCTCATTTTTTTGGATATACATATCATGGATAATATATTTGTATGGAATTAAAATGTGCCATAGATTAAATATTCAAGAAGAAATAAAAAGAGGAGAATAAA
>JDSG01000117.1_pt1 | contig 22741 bp, 41 predicted proteins | sample 199341 | NCBI WGS metagenome assembly JDSG01 (sample SAMN02584197, study PRJNA231836) | bioreactor metagenome | isolation source: continuous culture bioreactor short generation time transfer1 day 52 after... | place: Germany: Bremen | reverse complement strand
TACGGATCATCTGATACTGCATTTTGTTGTTGATATGCTTCAATTCCCATACATTTAACTCCAGAAAATATATTGATAAAAAGTATATTATATAAATACTTAAAGATAGTTATGAAAAGTTACGAAAGGAAGAGCCAATATCACGATAGGATATTGACTTTATAATTTTTTTTAGCTAGCTGTTGATTGTTGAATCATTAATTTAAGTCCACTAAATTGTGATTCAAATTGGTTTATAATTGTTCCATAAGCTGCAAATTGTGCTGAAAGAAGTGAATATTTACTATCTAAATCCTCAATTGCTTTCTCTTTTTCTTCCTCTAAAGACTCTTTTCTTGAGTTCATATTATCTTGATATTTTGTTAATAATCCATCAAAAGAATCTAAATCATCTAAATATGTTTTTAACTGTGTTCCAAGACCTTCATCTTCAGCAACACCTAAAAATAGACTTTTTAAATCAGCTATATTATTTTGAATAGTATCATTTAATTTTTCACTATCAATTGATAAGAAACCTGTTTTATCAATATTAAAACCTACATTAAATAAGCTTAATGAATCATCAGTACCATATGAACCAAATAGTTTATCTTTTATTGAACTTATCATAGTTCTAAGCGTTGATTTATCTTCAATTGTACTATCTGCAGAATAAAGCTCAATATCCACTGTTGCAACTAATGTATTATATTTAGTAACAAAGTCTTGTAAAGCAGGTTCTATAGTTGTAGTATCATTTTGAATAGAGATTGAGGCATTACCCTCTTCAACTGCTGTTATCTTAAGCCCACCATCTACTGTTATTACATTTGATGAAACATTATAATCAATACCATTTACTTTTGCTTCTAAATTTGATGCTTCTTGAATATTTGCACCAACTGTTTCAGTTGTACCTGCCACATCCGAAGTATAGCCTAAAGTATAACTTGCGGTACCTGTAATTTTTAGTGCATTTGCAGTACCCGTTTCACTACTTTTTACAACTAGTCTATATGAATCATCACCTACTTGCTCTACAGAAGCTGTTAAATTCGAATTTAAATTTATTTCATCAGCTATTTGTTGATAAGTTTTATCAGTTGTATCAAAGGTAAAAGATTCAGAGTATAAGTTATCACTACCTGCAAGCGCTATTACTAAATCGCCATTTGAGATAACTGCATCTTTTGTTGTTCCATCGACAGCAGTAGATTGAAAAACATCTCTTTTGGCTAACTTTGAAACTACAACATCTGTAGTACCTGTATTTAAAGTTTTTACATCAGCAGCATCAAAAACTACTGCAGAACCACTCGCTGTTGCACTTTTTTTGTTCAAAAGCAGTAACTCCACCTGATACATATAAGTCAAACGATTTTATACTTTCTAATAATTCATTTGCTTTTGTGATGATTTCAGCAATTTTTTTCACTTTCACCACCCTCTTTTGTAATAGCCTCTATGTTATTTTCAATAGGTTCTACTCTAGCTTTTCGTTCTGCTGATTTTAACTTTTCTATTAATTCATTGTTTAATGAAGCTGCTTGTCCACTTCCTAAACCTAATATTCCGTCAGCCATACTATCCTCCTATTAACGCATATTTAATAGCGTATTTAGCATTTCATCAACAACTGTAATTATTTTTGCATTTGCTGTGTATGCCGCTTGAAATTTAATTAAATTAACCATTTCTTCATCATTATCAACTTTTGTTAATTGGTCATAAGAAGATTGAAGAGATTTTTCTACAGCTTCTTGTGCTTCTAATAAAAAGTCGTTGTTCTCTTTATCAGAAGATATATTTACTCTAATCTCTTGGAAAAACTCTGTAAATGATGTAGCATCTTTATTAGTTCCATCTTGTGCAAAACCATCAAAGGCAATATCTTTTTTTCCATTGAATAGTACCCATATAATCTAAATCAGTTTGTGTTAAATCATTAACTGCATTTTCATTAAACTTTAGAGTTTTTACACTTGAACCACTAAATAGATTTAACTCTTTAATATTTGCTGTTCCATCATATTCGTCACTTGAAACATGACCATACAAGTAGTTTTCTGTATCAGTTTTTACATATTTATCATATATATCACTTAATGCTCTTGCAAAGTTATCTAACTTCTCTTTATAGTCTATAAATTTATTATTTGGAGAATCTGTTGTTAGATTTTCAATTTGTGCTTTAATACTACCTGATGATATTTTTACCTCTTGGTCAAATACTGATAAATAGACTTTATCAGAAGGCTCTCTACTTTGATAATCATCTTTAAATACTGTCTCTCTATCATCAACTGTAGTACCAGTCATTTTTGTAACTGATATTCTTCCCTCAAAAGCTCCATTTTCGCCATCAACTTTTGATTCAACTACTAAAAACTTATCAGTAGTTGTAGCATCAATTTTATTTCCATTTGCATCTATTGCATAGTTTCCATTAAAAGCTTGAACTTTTTCAGAAATATTTGTATCATGATTAATTTTATATTTAATGCTCTTAAATAATTTGTATTATCAACAATATTTGTTCCATTTCCTAAATCAACTGGATTGCCATTTGCATCTAATACAGCTTCTCCAATTTTTACGGAAATTTCAAATTCATTATTTAGCTTATAAGTAATTACATCATCAGCATCTAATGCAACAGAATCAGTAATACTATCAATTGGATCACCATTTATATCAGTTGTAGCAAATCTATCTATTTGTCCAATATTTTCTTCTACTAAATCAATCTCTCTAATATTAGTATTATATCTTACAGCAATTGCACCACCGACTTTTAATGTATATTCATCATTACTTCTATCTACTTCAATATCTACATAAGTTGACAACTCTTTTTCAAGCTCATCTCTTTTATCTAGTAAATCATTTGATGCAACTCTATGTTGTCCAAGTTGTTGGTTAATCGCACCTATTTCATTTATTAATGTATTTATTTTCTTTACATTATTCTCTAAAGATTGCATTGTTAATGCTTCTTGTTTTTCAATACTTGAATATAAATTTTGTAAAGAATCTACTAATACAGTACCTTGAGTTTTATATGTAGTTCTATAAATTTCAGAATTTGGGTTAGATCTTAAGTTCTCTACTGATTGAAAATATCTATTAAAATCACTAGAAAAACCACTTGTATCTGTTTCTTGAAACATTTTTTTCAACATTTCCAACCATTGATGAAACTTCTTGATAATAGTTGGTTTTAGTATTCTCTCTTAACATATTGTCAAACATATATTGAGAAGTTATCCTATAAGCCTCATCTGCTCGTACTCCACGACCAGTCATTCTTCCATCAATTAGTTCTAATTCACTTAATTGAACTACTCTTTTTTTGTATCCAGGAGTATTTTCGTTTGCTATGTTATTAGAGACATTTTCTACGGCTATTTTTGAAGCACTAAGACCGCTTTGTGCTACATTCAATGACTTTAGCATATATACTCCTTTAGATATAATATGACTAATTATTGCATTACAATTCTTAAAGTTAGATTAAAAGGGCCAGAACATTTGGATGACTTTTAGTCCCCCCCAAGGAACATGTAATACATCTTGTTCCTCTCCATCTTTTCTATATAAAATTTTTAAATTTGCAATTTGTGATGATGAAATTGCGTTATCAGCAGTTATATCATAAGGTCTTATTACCCCCCCAGTTAATGTTAAAGATTGTTTTTGTCCATCGATTAACATCTCTTTTGAACCTTTAATAAAATAGTTTCCATTTTGATAAGTTTGCTCAATAATTGCAGAAACATTTGTTGAGAAAGTTTCACTAAGTTTTGTTTTTACTTCACCATCATTTTGTGTTGTAGTAGATGAACTAAATCCTATATTTGTAATAGGATTTAATTTATCAGCTATTTTTGTAGCTGTTCCTCCAGCTGTTCCTGATGCAAAAACTCCACCACCTAAATTGTTTTTTCTTGTTGAACCAACTTCTCTTTTATTATTTGTATTTGAAGATAGAGATTCACTAATTTGTACCTGTATTATATCCCCCCCTACTTGAAGATCTTTTTTTATCAGCAAATAATGAAGGTCCTTTTACTGCATATAAAGAGCCTTTATTTCTTTTTACAACTGGTGGTGCTTTCGGTATTTGCATTTGTGGTTTGTTAAATTCTATTTCTGGTTCTTGGGAACACCCTACAAATACAAAAGGAATTGCTAAAAGTAGTAAGTTTTTACTTTTCTTCATTGTATCTACTCTCTATAATATACTTTAAATCTAAAGCAATTTTTATATCTTTTATACTCTTTTTAATTAAAGCTGTACTTCCATATCTTACTTTTAAAGCATCTAGATTTGTATCTGGTTCAACTACTATTAGAGCTTTGTTTGAAACGATCTTTACATCTAAGACTTGTCTTTGTCCAATTAAGTCAACTGCAGTTTCTATCTCTCTATATATAATTCTTTCTAGTTTTTTTTATTTTTCTCTTTTTTTATCATTCTCTTCTATTGTTTGAACTTTTTTTTGCAGCTTCTTCTTTTTGTTGTTGTTCAAACTGCTCACTCATATGCATATAATATGCACCAAACATTATAATAAGTGATGCAAAGATTAGAAGTTTAATAAAAAAACCTTTTTCTACTTTTTGTTTTTACTGCGACTATCATTTTACTTAATTACAAACGTTGTAAATAATATCTTTTTAACATTATCTTTTTTGATATCTTCATTACCAGAAGTAACTTCATTAATTATTCCATTGATATCTTCTAATAACTCTTCTTTTAATAATGCCTTTCCTCCAACAGTTAATAACTCTTCAGAACTTCTTGAAGAAATTTGAGCAATTACTGCATCAACAATTTCAGGTTTATACTCTTCTACTATTGCTTCGATTGTAGGTTCTGTACTTTTAATAGAAAAAGATAGTTTCATTAACTTCTCTCTACCTTTTGCATTTGTAATATTTAAAACTAAGTCATTAATACTTGATTTAAAAGTTTGATTAGAATCCCCCCCAGCTTCTTCTTTCATAACTTGTTCTTGTTGTTGACCTTGTTGACCATTTAAAATACCACTAGAGAATAAAAGATAACCCCCCCCAACACCAACTGCAAGTAATAGTATTACAACTAGTGCTATTAGCACTATCATTAGTCCTTTTCCACCACCACTTGATTGTTTTACTTCTTCATTATTCTCATCAGCCATAATTACCCTTCTTTTTGATTATTTACTTTAAAATCATGCAACATTTGTGTTATCATCGATGCATTTTTTTGGACTTAAATACTTCATTAAAGATGTTACTTTATTCTCTTTTAATTTTAAGATTATAGCAAAAACATCTTCAATTTTTCCCTCATTTATCATTTGATTAAAAATTCCTGCCGCAATCTTAGGTTTCATTTTATTATAAATTTTTGCAGTTTTGCTTTCTACTGCACCTTTTATATCTTTTAAAATTTCTGCATTTTCATTTCTTATAGTCTCAATTGACTTTTTCTCTTTTTCAATCTTTGATAAAATTTGCTCTAACTCTTTTTTTTCTTTTTTTTGATACTCTTTTTCTTTTTTTTATTATAGAAAATATTAAGCTCTTTTTTTTAGCTCTTTAATTTCTATTTTTTTTGTTTTATCAAAGCTGCACTACTAACACCTTCTTGAGCATTAACAAATCCAAAAAGCAAGGAAATAATAAATAATAACCTAATCAAATAATCTCCTTTATCCACTTATATATTTACTTTGAATATATTCACTAGAAGCCTCTTCCTCAACTAATAGAAGTCTACGCAATGTCTCTTGTTTTTCTTCTTCTAGTATATACCCATATTGTTCTGTCTCTTTTTGTAATTGAACAATCTCTTTTACTATCTCTTCTAATTGTAAATTTAGTACTCTTTTTTGTGATTCTAGTTTTGCAATATGCATCTTCATAGTATTTTTATGAATTGCTAAAACTGCAAAATCTGATATAGCTCCATGTCTTTGAACACTTGTTGTTTTGATTTTATTATCAGTAAACATTATTTCATCATCAATATGATTTAACTTAGCAATAATCTGTCCCTTTTCCATAAGTTTTTGATCAGTTTGCATTTTTTTTAAATCATATAACTTATCAATCATTTTATTGTCCGAATACTAAAATCATATCCCATAAATCTTTTGTATATGTCTCTATATTATCCCCCCCAATCCAAGGTAATGAAATAAGAATAAAAACAGAAACAAAAATTACTTTTGGAACAAAAGATAAAGAGGCGTCAGATACTTGTGTTACTGCTTGAAAAACAGAAATTATAAGACCAATCACCATACTTACAATTAAAGAAGGTAAGCCTAAGATAAGTATGATTTTTACTGTATTTTCAGCAATTGCAATTAAATCCATATTAGTCTTTTACTTTTACTGTTATCTCCAATGTTTTGTTATTTAGAAGCTTTGAAATAAGTTCTGCAATATCATTAACATTTGAGCCCGTCAAATCTATATTCTCGTTTGAACTTGCAGGTATACTAGCAGACGAAACACTCTTTACTTCTGTTTGCGTTGACGAACTTGCATCAAGCGTCTCATTTAATGCCGCTAAAATATCATTTTCATTTAAAGTATCAAACTCTGAAAATTCATCTGCCATATTATCTCCTTGACTTATCTCTTCAATATCTATTTTCTCTATATCTTCTTCAATCTTTTCATTATCAATATTTTCTGGTATATTTAAAATATTATCTAAATCTTCTTCAAAACTCAAATCTTCTACTACATTTTCTTCTACTTCTGGCAATATAGTATGAATTTCATCTATCTGTTCTATTATTTCTTCTTCAGGTTCATGAGCAAGTAAAGCACTTAATTCATCATCAAGTTGAATAAAACTATTCTCATCTTCACCATCTTGTTCATAAGCATCTTCAACAATCTCAACTATTGATTCTTGAATATCATCTGATTCTTTATCATGAATAATTGCTTCTAATCTTTTAATAATATGTTTTGAAAGTTCATCAACAGAATCAACAGAGATATCACCAATACCATTATCAAGTAAATATTCTTGTTCTATTCCATCTTTTGGTTTTAAAAATTTTATTTTTTTGATTTAAAGAGTTTTTTTTAATTATTTTATCGTCATCAATTAAGTATATATTATTTGGATTATCTTCAATTGCTTTTTTTAATTCATCCACACTCTTAAGGTCTTTAATTTCACCATGTTCATCGAGTCTAAACTTTATATTTGCATGATTTAAAACAGAATGAATCTCTTTTTTTAAATTCATCATTTCCATAAATATATATAATCAAAAGATAACCCTAAAATTATTTTTTTTAAAGATTATACCTATTTTTTATAAAATTTTAGATAAAATATTTCCAATTATGCACAAGGTGAAAAGTTGAGATTTTTTTTATTTCTTATTTTAGTATTTAACTTTATATATGCACAGACAATAAAAGATATTTCAAATATCGTTGGAATTCGAGATAACCAACTTATTGGTTATGGTTTAGTTGTTGGACTTGCAGGTACAGGTGATAAATCACAATTTACAATGCAGAGTCTTCAAAACTTACTTAGAAACTCTTATATAAAAATCCCAGCATCTTCAATAAAGTCAAAAAAATATTGCTGCTGTTATGGTAACAGCAGAACTTCCTGCTTTTTCAAAACAAGGGGGGGATAAAATAAAAATTAAGATATCTGCTATTGGTGATGCAAAATCAATTGATCATGGACAATTATTACTTACACAATTAAAAGCAGTTGATGGACAAGTTTATGCCCTTGCACAAGGTACAATAGTTGCTGATTCAAAGAATAGCACTACTGGATTTATTTATGAAGGTGCAACAATTGAAAATGAAGTTAATTACTCTTTACAGAATGAAAACTCAATTAAATTAAGCCTTTTTAGAAGTGATGCAAAACAAGCCTACATAGTGGAACAAAAAAATAAATGAAGCATATGGCTCACCTATTGCTATGGCTATAGATACAAGAACTATTGAAGTTAAGAAACCAAGAAATATATCAATAGTTAAATTCATTTCTGACGTACAAGAGATAGAATTAGACTCTAATTTCAAAAAAAGAATTATTATTGATATAAATAGAGAAGCAATAATTGCAGGTGCGAATATTCCAATAAAACCAGTTACAGTTGCAAGAGGTAACTTTACAATTAGAATAAAACAAACGAATCTGAATGAAAATGAATGGGATGATAAAAAACTTAACAAGGGTAAAGATATTGGAGATGATGTAAGACTTGATAATAAACCTGTTGCAATAAATATAGACAATACTTTAATGAATAGTAAAAACACTCCTACAGTATCAGATTTAGTTAGAGCTATGAAGGTTATGAAATTACCAATGACAGATATCATTGATACAATAAAAATGATTAAAGACCTTGGTGCTTTAGATGTAGAATTGGAAATAAGAGGATAGTATGGCTGAATTTTTAAGTCAAGATGAAATTGATGCACTTTTAGATATTGCTGAAGCTGGGGGGGAAGAGATTGATTCTAGTGCAGAAGAACAAATAGTATCTAAAGAAAAAAAACTACTCTATTTATGATTTCAAAAAACCAAATAGAATTTCTAATGAACAGTTTAAAGCATTTTCAACTCTTCATGATAAGATGTTAAGAGATTTAATTACTGACCTTTCAGCAATGCTTAGAAAAATTGTTGATATAAAACTGTACTCTATTGAACAGATGACATATGGAGAATTTATTCTATCTATCCCACAACTTACGTCACTAAATACACTTTCAATTAAACCACTTGAAGGAAGAATTGTTATTGAGTGTAACCCTGGAATTTCACATAAAATTATTGCTGAACTTTTAGGTTCAGGTGCTGTTGCAGCAAGTGATAATCTTGATAGAGAATTAACAGAAATTGAAGTTGAAATTTTTGAACATTTCTATAAAATGTTTGTAAAACATATGTACAAAGCTTGGGATGAAGTTACAACTTTAAATTTTAAAATAGAATCAAGAGATACAAATGCAAATGCTATTCAGATTATATCTGACCATGAGATTGTACTTTTAGTTGTACTTGAAATCACTATTGATGAAGAGTCTGGTTTCTTATCAATTTGTTACCCAATTTCATATATTGAACCTCTATTAAATAAAATTGTTGAAAAACTATTTAATGAAGGTAAAAATAAAAAAAGCAAGTAGAAAAAGAGATATTACTACATTGATTTCTGGTGCAAAAATGAGTGTTGAAGCTATTATGGCAGAAACAGAACTTTCTGTATCTGAACTACTAAATTTAAAAGAGAATGATATTATTGTATTTAATAAAAATGCAACATCTTCTTCATCTAAGATATATGTTAATCACACTGAGAAATTTTTAGGAGTTTCTGGTATCTCAAATAATAGAAAAGCTATCCAAATGCAAGCTAACCTTGATCATGAAAAGCAAGAAACACTTGAAGCACTAAGACTAATGAGAGAAGATAGAATTCAAAAAGCAAAAGAGTCTAATGAAAATATCAAAAGACTTCTTAAAGAGAGAAATAGTTAAAAACTATTCCTCAATACTCCAAGTAAGAGTTTCTCCTGCATACATAGGAACTACATTTTCGTTTTTGTGTTCATATATTGCTGGAACTATAAAATCTTTTTTTACTAATTTTATACTCTTTCTAACTGGCTTAAAATCATAAATTTTTTGAGCATTTAAAGATACAAATGCATTTAAATTTTCTAATTTGCCATTTTTTTCAAAAAGCTCTGTTAATACTTGTAAAGCTATTGGTGAAGTAAATACACCAGCAGCACAACCACAACACTCTTTTTTTTATGTTTTGGGTGCGGAGCAGAGTCTGAACCAAACATTAATTTTGGATGAGCTTCAAGAGCAGCATTTAGTAAAGCATCTCTATCTTCTGGTCTTTTTGCAATAGGCTTACAAAATAGATGAGGATTTAGCATACCACCTGCAACTTCATCAAGAGTAATAATTAAATGATGAAGAGTTACAGTTGCATGTAAATTATCATATTTTTCAAGTAACTCAACTGCAGCCTTTGTTGTAATATGTTCCATAATAATTTTAAGTTCTGGAAAAGCCTTTGCAATTGATTCATAAATAGGCATAAACTCAGCCTCTCTATCCATTACAAAGCCATTTGTTTCACCATGAATACATAATGGAATTCCTAGCTTACTCATTGACTCTAAAGTTGGTCTTAACACCTCTACATCCATAGAAGCAACACCTGTTTCAGAGTTAGTTGTAATACCAGCAGGATAAAGTTTTATAGCAATAATATCATCTTTAATATCTTCTAAAAACTCATATGAATAATTATTTTGGAAAAATAGTGTAAGGTGTGGATCAAAATCATCACCTTCACATGCTTTTATAATTCTCTCTTTGTAAGCTAGTAATGCCTCTTTAGTTGTAACAGGAGGAACTAAATTTGGCATAATTAATGCGGCCGAAAAAGTTTTAGACGTTAGAGGACCAACTAATTCAAGCATATCACCATCTCTTAAGTGAAGGTGCATATCTAAAGGTTCATTTATTTCAAAACTTTCCATACTAGATAGCTTCCTCATCTTCTTCACCAGTTCTAATTCTTACAATCTTTTCAATTGGTGAAACAAATATTTTACCATCTCCAATTTTTCCAGTTTTTGCAGCTTCAGTGATAACTTCAATTGTGGAGTCAACATCTTCTTCTGCAATAATTAACTCTAATTTAATTTTTGGTAAGAAATCAACTACATATTCTGCTCCTCTATATAACTCAGAGTGTCCTTGTTGTCTTCCGTATCCCTTTACATCAGATACCGTCATACCAGTAATTCCTGCTTCTGTTAAAGCATCTTTTACATCTTCAAGTTTAAACGGTTTAATTATCGCTTCAATCTTCTTCAATTTGAATCCTTTTTTTTAAGTCTTTTATTTTATCTAATCTTTTTTTGTTATTAAGGTTATACACTTTTTTTTAAAACTTAGAATGCTCGTTTAAATTCTGGATATGCTTCTAAACCACACTCTTCAACATCAAGGCCTTGCATCTCTTCATCACTATCAGCTCTTAAGCTCATTATTTTGTCAATAACATATAAAACCGTATAAGAAGAAAGAAAAGCAAAAATTCCAACAACTACTACACCTTTTAACTGTCCCATAAATGTGATATCATCTCCATTTGCAGCAAAAATTCCAACTGCTAGTGTTCCCCCCCAAATACCATTTAATAAGTGAACAGATAAAGCACCCACAGGATCATCAAGTCTTAATCTATCAAAAAAACTTACACCAAATACAACAAGTACACCACCAACTGCACCAATTAAAATTGGAGTATAAATATTATATAAATCAGGACCTGCAGTAACTGCAACTAAACCACCTAAAGCACCATTTAGTACCATTGTAAGATCCAGCTTTTTATATTTTACATACATAATAAGTGAAACAATTATCGCACCAGCTAAACCAGCTGTATTTGTATTCATAATTGTAAGTGCTACTGCATTGGCAGCCTCTTTTGAAGATATTGAACCAACAGAACCACCGTTAAATCCAAACCAACCAATCCATAAAAGAAAAGCACCTAAAGTTAATAAAGGAATATTTGAAGCAGGGATAACTCTCACTCCACCACTTTTTGGATATCTTCCACGTCTTGCACCAATAATTATGATTGCAGCAAGTAAAGCCCAACCACCTGTAGAGTGAATAACTGTAGAACCAGCTAAATCATACATTGAAAGATCTAAGAAAGTATCAGCTAAGAAGTCATTTCCCCCCCATGAAACATTTACAACTAATGGATAGATAACTCCCGCCATTACAACTGTAAAGATTATTAAAGGTATTACCTTAGCTCTTTCACTAACACCACCTGACATAATATTTACAACTTTACCAACAAATGCCATTTGGAACATAAATGCAGCCCATTGACTCATCGAATCACTTCCAAAATCACCAAATGCAATTGAATACCCTACAAGTAAAAAGGCCATTGACGCAACTGCATAAATTAAAGTATTGATTGTTAAAACTGCTGTAACATTTTTTGTTCTTACAATTCCAGCTTCTAACATAGCAAAACCTGGTACCATAAAAATAATTAGTGTCATTGCAAATATTGCAAAGAATGTATCTAGTATATAATTTACTGATTGTAAATCCATTGTATAATCCTCTTTTTTTTATATTTAGAGCATTATATATATTTTTAATAGTTTAAGATAGTAGTATTCTGTATATTTTATATACAACTTATTAAAGCTTATGTAGAAGGAGAAAAGTTCTCCTTCTACATTTAGAACTATACAGCTTCGCTACCTCTTTGATCAGTTCTAATTCTAACAACCTCATCAACTGGTGTAACAAATATCTTACCATCACCAATTTTTCCAGTCTTAGCAGCTTCAATAATAACGTTGATTGTTGAATCTACTTCTTCGTCATTTACTATTACTTCAATTTTTATCTTTGCTAAAAAAAATCAACAACATATTCAGCTCCTCTATATAATTCAGAGTGACCTTGTTGTCTTCCATAACCTTTAACATCAGATACTGTCATACCTGATATACCATTGTCAACTAAGGCATCTTTTACATCCTCTAGTTTAAATGGCTTAATAATTGCTTCAATCTTTTTCATTCTATAATCCTTTCTCTAATTAGGCTTTTTTTGAACTCTGGATAACACTCTAATCCAGTTTCATGAATATCAAGACCAGTAATCTCAGTCTCTTCATCAACTCTTAATCCAACTACTAAATCAAGGATTTTCCAAATAATAAATGAAACAATAAATACAAATGCTCCAATAACAACGATACCTTTAACTTGAGCTAAAATTGTAACTTCTGGATTGAAAATACCTACTGCTAATGTTCCCCCCCAAATACCTGCAACTAAGTGAACAGATAATGCACCAACAGGATCATCAATTCTTAACTTATCATAAAGGAACAGCAAATACAACTAATGCCCCCCCACCTACAATACCTTCAATAAATGAAACAACCATACCTAAATCAGGACCAGCAGTTACTGATACAAGACCTGCTAAAGCACCATTTAAAACCATAGTTAAATCCACTTTTCTGTATAACAGTTGAGTTAAAAGTGCAGCCATAATAGCGCCTGCACAAGCAGCCATATTTGTATCTGCAACTACTAAAGCAATTCCATCAATATCTGCTTTAGAACCCAATGCTAATTGGCTCCCTCCATTAAATCCAAACCATCCCATCCATAAAATAAATGTACCAAGTGTTGCAAGTGTTAAGTTTGAACCAGGAATTGGTCTAACTCTACCATCTTTTCCATACTTACCTTTTCTAGCACCTAAAATAAGCACACCAGCTAGAGCAGCCCATCCACCAACAGAGTGAACAATTGTAGAACCAGCAAAGTCAGAGAAACCAGCAATTAAACCACCAAGCTCAGTTCCTCCCCCCATGTCCAGTGACCTTGGATTGGATAAATAACACCACTTAATACAACAACAAATAATAAAAATGGCCACAATTTCATTCTTTCAGCAACTGTTCCTGAAATAACAGAAGCGGCAGTTGCAACAAACATTACTTGGAAAAAGAAATCTGAAGCTGCAGGATAGGCTGCATCAGGTGCATTTTCCATACTAATTGTTGAAAAACTTCCCATAAAAACTGAACCATCTCCATACATTAAGTTATAACCTATAAAATAGTACATAATACAAGAGATAGAGAACAATGCAATATTTTTCGTTAAAACCGTTGCATTATTCTTTGATCTAGTAAGACCTGCTTCTAACATGGCAAAACCTGCTGCCATCCACATAACTAATACACCAGAAAACACAAATAGAAAACCATCTAATATGTATTTTAAGTCATTAAAATTTTCCATATTTTTCCTTTTTGAAAATTAATATGCCGAAATTTTATCATATAAAAAATAAAGTAATCAAATTTTATGTATATATTATATACAGAAGCATTTTATATATTAGTTTAAATTTCCTATTTTAAGCTCCTTAAAATAGTATATAAAGATATTAGATTTTTGTTGAAAGAATATAAAAGTATATATTTTTAATATAATTGTATAAAAAATATACATACCGCATATCTATTGTGTGTTATAATTGATTTATTAAGGATTTAAATGAAAGAGTTTTTAGAAATATACGAACAAAATAGAGAGAAGATAGAATTCTTTATTCAAGAAAGTATTAAAAATATAGGTTTGTTAACTATTTATGAGAAAAACAATTTTGAAGAACTATTTAATATTTTTCCTTCATTAGAACTTGTTTATTTAGTTGATAAAAAAGATAAACATCAAGTCTCTGCAAACTATTATAAAAATAGAATAGATAATGATGCTAAAAATAAAGATAGAAACTATTTAATATCAAAACTTGAATTTAAAGATAACAATATGGCCTTTTCAAGTCCATATATAAGTAGTGCAACACGAAGTAATTGTATTACTGTTAGTATAAAACAAAATGAGACTATTGTTTTTTTAGATTTTAAAATTGATATTTTATTAGAAAGATTAAATTTAATTGAGTTACATAAGCCATTTCATACAGCTACTAAGTTTTTTTTATATCTTAGCTGGTTTTTCAATGATTGGATTATCAACTTTTATAATTTTATACTCTTTATATGATTTTATAGTATTTGCACTATTTAAAAATAAACTAGAACTAGAAAGTATCTTTAAACCTATTATTGCTTTAACTTTAGGTATTGCAATATTTGATTTAGCAAAAACTATTTTAGAACAAGAAGTATTTTTTTAAATCCTATTCAAAAAAACTCTAAAGTAGAGACAAAAATGATTACAAAGTTTTTGATTACAATTATAATTGCACTTTCAATCGAAGCACTTATTGTTGTATTTAAAATAGCCATAAATAATTATGATAAAATGATAAATGCACTATACTTAATATCTGGTATTTCACTTATTTTAGTTGCATTATCAATATTTATATATTTAACAAAGAAAGAAAAAAGGTCTTAATATGAAAGAATACATAGCTGTTTCAAAGAACTCAAAAGAGATTTTAAACTCAGCCCATCTTTTACAAAGTGTTGAAGTAAATGCCTTAATTTTGGGAGATATAGGTGTAGGGAAAAAAAATCCCTTGCTCAATATATTTTACCTACAGCTTCTTTATTTAAAGCAAAAAAACCTACAACAAGATATTACTGACAATATAATAAATCTAAAAGATACATCAATAATAATTGATAAAATTGAAAATATTACAAATATTGATTTGTTAGTTAAGTGGTTAAATGATAACAATATAAGAGTAATTGCAACTACTTTAAAAAGTGAGTTAAATAGTAAACTTGCTGAACTATTTTCTGTAAATATTGAACTTCCTTTATTAAAAGATAGAGAAGAAGATGTAAAAGCGTTAACAATAAAGTTCTCAAAAGAAGCCAGCGCGACACTTGATGCAGAACAGATTATCCCTTCTAAACTTATGATAAATATTTCAAAAAAAATGCACATAGCCTTAGAAAGTCAATCTACTTTTCATACCTATTTGAAACAATTGGCGAAGACGAAATTCTAATGTTTATGGAGAAATATATGCTTAGTAATATGCATGGGGGGGAGAATTCATATAAAGACTTTTTATATCTACTTGAAGTTCCTTTATTAAAAGCCTCACAAAAAAAGATATAAATCACAAGTACAAATGGCTAAACATTTAGGACTAAATCGCATTACACTTAGGAAGAAACTAGATATTCATAAGGATTTTTTAAATGATAAGTGAAGTTAATATTCAAATAGAAGAACTTATTTCAAAAGAGGCTAAAGATTTTGAAATATCTAAAGTATTTAGAAACTATTTTAAGTCATATGTAAATTCTATTGATACTACTCTTGAAACAACAGGAGGTAAAGATTTTTTTTGTAAAGCATACTAAACATACGGATAAATTTTTAATCTCTTTATACAAATATATTTTAAGGAAACACTTTGGTGATTACCAACCAATGTCAACATCTATTCCTATTACACTAGTTGCTTTGGGCTCTTACGGAAGAGAGCAGCTCTGTATCTATTCTGATGTAGATTTAATGATTCTTTATGAAGATATTAGAGGATATAACTTAAAAGAAATCATGGAAGAGTTTATTACTCTTGCATGGGACTGTGGACTAAAACTTGGTTCAAGAGTTCATGAATTAAATGAGATTGAAGAGGGTGTAAAAGAAGATATTACTATTAAAACTTCAATTTTGGAATCAAGACTTATTTATGGTTCAAAACATCTTTGGTTTGGTTATCAAAATATTCTTAAAAAGATTAGATTAACTTCTCAAAAAGAGTTTGTAATAGAAAAACTTGAAGAACATAAACAAAGACTTTTAAAAAATCCTTTAAAAATGGAACCAAATATCAAAGACGGTTTTGGAGGGATGAGAGAAGCAAATATGATTTTTTTGGATGGCTTCAATTATATTTGGTGTTTCAGATATAAAACAGTTAATAGGAAAAGCATTTACAGAAGAAGAGTATAAAAAATATAGAGGTTCTTTAGAATATATTTTTCAAATAAGAAATGCTCTTCATAATATAGCTAAGAAAAAAACTAGATATTTTAAATTTTGATATTTTGCCCGAAGTTAGTTCAAAACTTGGTTTTAAAAATACACCAAGACATACAAAAGAGAGACAATGTATGTCAAAACTTTTAGAGTCATTGCATAATGTACACTTTTTTTTCTACAGTTATGGTTAAAAAGTTTACTAGACCTATATTATTCGAAAAACAAAATATCCCTTTATTAAAAAAACATAGATACAAAAAAAATCTCTTTATAATTGAAGATAAATTATTTACCTCTTTTAATAGAAAGTCAGAAAGCTTAAACTTTTTAATAAAGGAACTAATAAATCTTCCAGAAACTATTCAATATTTTGATAGATCATATATCAATTTTGTAAGCAAAACTAAACTTCCAAATAAACAGACTAATGAATTAAAAAAAGTCCATAAAAACACTTTTATATAAAAAAAAGTTTATATCCTATTATCAAACTTTTGTACAACGCAGGACTATTTCAAGCAGTTCTTCCAATTACAAAAAAAATACTAAATCAACCTCAGTTTGATGGATACCATCAACATCCTGTTGATGTACACTCAATAAAAACACTAAAGAAAACTGAAGATATTAAAGATGAATCTGTAAAAAAAGTTTATGATAGTTTAGATGAAAAAGATAAATCATTAGTAAAATTAGTTGCTTTATTTCATGATGTAGGAAAAGGAAGAATTGTTGATCATCATATTTCTGGTGAAAAATTATTTAAAAATATGGCAAGTGCATTTGGTTTCGATGAAACCCATATTCAAAGAGGTTCTTTACTTGTAAGAACTCACAATATAATGAGTATGTTTTCTAGTAACGAAGATATATACTCTGAAAAAGTTATACTTAAATTTACTGCATTAGTACAAGATGAATTAAATTTAAAAATGCTTTATATTGTAACTTACGCAGATATATCAGCTGTAGGAGAGAGTGTATATAAAAGTTCAACCGCGCAGTTATTAAAAACACTTTACAATCAATCACAACCAGCCTTTGAAAATGAAGCATTGTTAAATGAAAATGCTAGAAGACTTGCAAAACAAAATAGAGTTAAAAATCTAAAAAGATATAAAGATTTACCAAATTTAGTAAAAAAAGAAAATCAATTATATCTCTTCAAATCAAATGTTTTTACAATTAAAAGCAGAGGATATTTTAGATATTGCAGTTCATGCTTATGATACAAAAGATTATAAATATAAAATTGTAAATGAAACACACCTTACAATTAGAATTATTAGAAAAGTTCCTTTAAATCTTGGATTCTTATTAGGAAAGTTAGAGTTTTTAAATATTGCATCTATGAATATCTATAAACTATATGATGATAAAAAAGCTTTCTATATTTCATTCACAGAAAAAGTTGATAAAGAGGATTTACCATATGTAGAAGAGATAGTTAAAAACTCTTTTGATATGACAAAAACCACAAAACTTATTGTTCCAACTATTCCAAAAGATAAGGTTATAATTGATTGTAACCATACAACATATCTAGCATCTATGCATATTACTGCAAAAGATCAAAAAGGTCTATTTGCATATATTGCAAAAATATTTGATGATTTTGGCATTGAAATAGAAAGTGCAAAACTAAATACTATAAAAGGTTATGCAAAAGATCTATTCTTGATTGAAAAAAAATGGAAACTTCTGTTCAAATCAAGAGGAGATTGTAAATCTTCTTTGTACAAAAGATAAAAAAAAGAGTAAAGCATTTGCTTTACTCTAAACTTAAAGCTAAAGTTTTAGCTCCTTTAAAATCTTTTTTTTCCAGTTCCAAGTTTTGGAACCTCATCTACTTTATGAATCTTACTTGGTATCATAAGTTTATTATCAAATGTTTTAATCATCTTCTCTTTTAACTTTTCAATATCTTCATCTGCAATATTTGAAATAAGAAGAATCACTTTTTCACCCTTCTTCTCATCAGCTAAAGAAGTTGCGACAAAATCTATTTCACTATTTTCATCATCTAAAATCAGCTTTGTAATTTTTTTTGTTCAATAGCTCCTAAACTTACCATCTCTCCACCAAGTTTTGCAAATCTTGAGTATCTATCTACAATAGTTAAAAAACCATCACTATCAACTTTTCCTTTATCTCCTGTCACATAAAAAGTATGCCCTTCAATATTTTTTAAAACTTCATTTGTTTTTTCTTTATCTTTTAAGTAACCTTTCATAACTTGAATACCAGAGATTAATATCATCCCCCCCTCTTCTCCAACTGGTAACTCCTCAAAAGTTTCAGGGTCTGTAATTTTTACAAGAGTTCCAGGAATTGGCATTCCTACACTTCCTTGTTTACATCCTGTTTGAAGTTCAAAACTTGGAGATAATGCATTTGGAAGATTACACGATGCTACAGGTGTAGTCTCTGTAACACCATATCCTTCTAAAATATCTTTTCCAAATTTCTTTTTAAAATCAGCTCTTACATCTTCTCTTAACTTCTCAGCTCCTGCAACTACAAATCTAAGAGACTCAAACATCAATGGATGTACTTTACTATTTTTAGTATATAGTCTAAAAAAAATGTTGAAGTTCCACACATGATAGTTGCTTTATATTTTGAAACAAGTTTTCCAAGTCCAACTCCATCAGTTGGGTCTGGGTGAGCAACACATTTAATACCTTCAATTAAGGGTAAGAAAGTTGTAACAGTGATACCAAAAGCATGAAAAATAGGCAATGAACCAACTATAATATCATTTTCATTTACATTTAATATCCCTGCTATTTGTTGAGTATTTCCTAAAATATTATCACTTGTAAGTTCTACTCCCTTTGGTGTTCCTTCACTTCCTGATGAAAATAAAATCACAACTGTATCATCTTTTTTTAATCTTTTTAAGATGTATTAACTTTAAGATAAAACTAGGAATAAACTTTACACTTAAAAGCGTCATTAGTCCTGAAACTTTTGAAATAAGAGGTTTTAAATCTTCTAAGTAAATCACCTCAACAGTTTCAAATAACTCATCTACATCTATTCCCTTATCTTTTAACTTTTCAACAAACTTTTTAGAAGCAACAATAGTTTCAAGTTCAGCTTTTTGTGCGGCTGCTTTTAGTGAATTTATCTCAGCTGTATAGTTTAAATTAACAGCTGTTTTTCCCATCATAAGTACAGAATAGTTTATAAATGCCCCCCCTGCAGCTGTTGAAGGTAATAAAAGTCCTACGTTTTGTCCCTTTACTCTTGATTGAAGAAGATTTTTAAATAAAATTGATACTGTTAAAAACTTATTCCCTGATAACTCTAAACCAGTTGAGTCTGCAAAAATAAACTTCTTTCCTATCTCTTTTAATCTATCAAAAATAGTCTCACTTATTGTTCCTAGATTTCTAATATGCTCATTCCATGATTTTGTAGATAGATTTATCACTTCATTTTTTACAGAGATAACATTTGCTAACTCTTTATTCATTGGTTTTGAAAATGACACTGTAACACTATTTGTTTTAGATGATTTTTTAAATTTTTTTATTTGCTCTACTAAACATAGATTCCCAAAGTCCTCTTATATAAAAAGATACAACTTTTACATCACTATTAGTTAATTCTAAAATCTTTTCAAAACCTTTTTTTTAAACTCTCCTAAGTGTCCATTTCTTGTAATTCCACCCTCTGGAAATAGTACAACCATATTTCCTTCATCAAGCTCTTTTGCAATAGTTTGCAGTGTTGATTTACTTGAAGCATTTGATATTGGTATTGCTTTAAATATTTTTAGAACCCAATTTAAATACCACTTATCATAAATTGGTTTATGCATTACAAACTTAACTTCTCTAGGAGAACTCATTAAAATCACTGCCCAATCTATCCATGAAACGTGGTTTCCTAAAAGTAAAACTCCTCCTGAAGATGGAATATGCTTAACTCCTTGAACCTCTAAGTCATACTTCACACCTACAACCACTTTTAAAAATAGTAAAAGCATAGATTGTGGAAGTTTATAAATTGTATAAAGTGTTCCAACAATTGTAATTAATAAAATCAAATAGATTGTACTTAATGGATTTAAATCAAATAAAGATACAACTGTAGTCAATGAAAGCATTAAAAACATTGCAATTGAGTGAAACCAATTATTACCAGCTAAAACTGTACCTAATACTTTTTTCTTCGCATTAAACTGTATCAATGAATTTAAAGGAACTACAAACAGTCCTCCAAAAATACCAAATGCTAAAAAAAAGAAGCTCCTAGTAAAAATGCACTTTCTACAACTGTTGATAAATAGATTGTAATAGCCATACCAATAGCTGCAAGAGGAATAGTTCCTACTTCAATATAGTGTTTTGAAACCCTTGAATAAATAAACGAACCAATAGCGATACCTATACCTGAAGCAGCTATTACACCATTTATGACAAAAACATCAGTGATACCTAAATATTCCTTTGCAAAAGATGGGAAAACTGCCATAAGACCTTGTGAAATTCCCCCCCAAAAAACTGATAAACCAATTACTGATAAATAGAGAATATTATTTGAGAAAATTATATTGATATTTTTCTTTAATAGTTTTCCTTGCATTAAAGCTTTTTTTATCTAATTCTATATCTTGACTTTTTGTATATATTGTTTTAAGTTTTCTAAGAATAAAAAGTGAAATAATCATCTCTAAAAAAAACCAACCGGAGCTATATAATAAGTCAAAGGTAAAATTGCATCTAAAAGTTGCTCTTTTGTACTTAAAAGTCCTAGATTATTTGTATTATAAAATGATTCAAAAACAAAAGAACCACTAGCAATAGCAAATAAAATAGCTATGATAGAAACACCTTGAAGTGCAGAGTTCCCACTAGCAAGCGCTTTTTTACCCCCCCAAATATCTAAGATAATCCCAAACTTTGCAGGAGAATAAATAGCACTTTGTACTGCTAAAAGTACAAGGTTAAACATAGCTAAATAGAAATTCCCACTTAGATATGAAAATATCATCAGCACAGATAAAATAAATGATGACACCGCGCCATAAACTAAGATATCTTTTTTATTATATTTATCAGACAAATATCCACTTACTGTAAATAGTAGTAAAAAAGGAATAATTATCATCGCATTTATAATAGATATCCAAACAACTTGTTCACTTCCATCAAATACCTTAAATGCAATATTTTGTAACAGTACTTTATGAGATACATCTACTACTGCATTACAAAAGACTACAAAAAGAAATGATATTTTTATAACTAATAGATTACTTTTAAAACTGCTCATTATGAATCCTTTTTAAACTCTTCTATTGTATGACGGTTAAAAATATATGGTTTAAATGAATTTAAAATATTTAAAACCAAAATCTCTGGAAGATAACCACTCTTTTGTAAAACCTTTGTACTTAACTCTCTTTCAAGAAATGCTAGTTTTTTTACTTGTTTGTACATATTCATTTATTAGTTTTGTTGAAATTTCATAAGCTCTTAACTCTTTATAGACATTTATAACCTCAACTTCAGTTTTAAAATAGATATCTTTATTATCAACTAAATCAAGTTTTATAGCCTCTTCTAAAATCTCTTTATCCAAATCTTTTCTAGCAATTGGATTTTTAATCTCATTTGATATCATCTGAATAGATTGTAAAATAAGCTCAGCTCTATCATCAAAATCAATATTGTAATAATCAAAAAGCTCTTTTATATAATCAATTGAAAAGTTAAGATTCTCTTTGAAATATTTAATCAAATTTAATACAGTGATTGTGATTTCTGGATAGTATTTCATATTTTTTGAAGTATTTACAGTATTTGGCAATAAACCTTTTTTTACTATAAAAAGAGATAGTGTGATTTGAAAGAGCAGTTTGTTCTACTAACTCACTCATCTTATAGTAATTTTTTTTCATCAATGGTTTTCATTTTAAATTCCTTCTTTTTACGAAAGTGAAGAGTCATACTCTTTACTTTTGAAATTATAATGGATTTTAAAATAAAAGTCAAGAGTACAACTCTTTACTTTTTAGTTTTGTAACTTTTCTGTAATCAATTAATTAAAATATTTATAATCTATCTAATTATATTTTAACATAATAAAGAGTATTATATTTTTTTCAATTTTAACTAAAAGATAAACAAAAGGAAAAAAATGAACAGACTAAAAAAACTAATTTTAA
>JDSG01000116.1_pt1 | contig 23613 bp, 29 predicted proteins | sample 199341 | NCBI WGS metagenome assembly JDSG01 (sample SAMN02584197, study PRJNA231836) | bioreactor metagenome | isolation source: continuous culture bioreactor short generation time transfer1 day 52 after... | place: Germany: Bremen | reverse complement strand
CGAACCTGTATAAAGATGTTTTGGTGGTATATTCAGGTACATATAGCAATGCCCCCCCAATTTTTTTCTCATATTCATAGTGGGTAAAGCCTAAGAATAAATCATCGGCAGTAGCATAAACCGTCTCAGCCATTCCAAGATAAGCATCCACATCTACTTCATCTGCCTCAAGATTTATCCCCCCCATAGTCATCAAATAGTTTGGCTGAATATAGTCTGGGAAGTAAAGCACTTCTTCAAGACTAATGAGGCTTATCTCACCTGTAAGGTTGTCAGCATACTTAGGTGTAATTTGGTACTCATAGAGTTCTTTTAGCTTCTCATCTACCTGGTCCCCCCCTCGAAGGAACCATTGATCGATTTCCCAGTAGTTCATATACCTATTGGCCACCATGTAGAGATTGCCATCCGCTAACCTAGATGTCTTAAAACTGCCTTCAAAGTCCATATCTTTAACTAAGTCTGGTTTCTCTGGATTAGATATATCATAGATGAGTAAAAATGTATTCTCCGTATTGTAAGTTGGGGGGGCAAAATAACTTTTCTCAGTGATGAACATTGCTTCTGGATAGCCATAGATCGCATAACTTGAACCAATGATAATAAGCTTATCATCATCTACATACAATTCTCTAATATTGCCTTTACCACTGTCAACAGCTACTTCTGCCAGTATTTTGGGCTCTGTAGGGTTAGAATCCAGGACAAATACACTGTTGCCTTTGGTATAAAAAAAATATGGCTGCCATCGGTTTTTAATATATCCCCCCCTTCATCAACACCCTCAACTTGAGTATTGGTTGAGGAGGCATCATCTGCAGAAGCAGACTCAGATTTTTCCATTGGTGCTTCTTCTTGCACGTCTGCTTCACCAGCAGAGCTATCTGTATCAAAGGTCACAGCTTCAAGAGCCACATCCAATGTTCTTCTTCCACTAATATACATGCTCAAATCATTATTATATTTGATGAGTTGTGCCAAATTCTCAAAACTACCTACTGTTGGTAAACCTGAGGATGTATCTATCTGAACGTCTTTCGTTGTAATATCAATTCTTCTTGTAAGGCCATTCCATGCCACTTCATGGCCAAGGGCTTCAGCTACAAACCTTACTGGGACAAGGGTACGGTCGTCCACAATCATGGATGCTGTATCAAGGTGACTAATTCGGCCATTGACTAAGACAGCGTCATTTTCAGTTTCTAGCAAGACTTCAATCAAATCCGTCTTGACAATAACTTGTTTTGTTTCTATGTTATAGTCTACATCTGCGCCTAGTTTCTCGAAGACTCCTCTTAGTGGTACTAATGTTCTGTTGTTGTGGATGACTGGCACTGTATCCATCACCACTTTATCACCGTCCACATAGATTGTAATATCGCTTTGCTCTTGTCCACTAACACCAACTGTCACTAGTAGAGTCCCAACTAGAAGTAGGGTCATCATCACAATGGCCCCCCCTATCAATCGACTTCCTCTTATTCTCTTGTCACTTAAGGTCTCTATATCGCCTTTTTTTCATCAGCACGCTCCTCCTTGGTTCAAAATCCACCTCGTATCATCAAGGTCCTCGTTTATCAGTATACTATGTAGACGGTTCGACTGAAATGGTTTGTTCCATAAAAGTAGAGAATTCAATATTACAATTCAATGACACACCATAAAAGTGAAGGCTTTTGGGACAACAAAAAAAGAGCAACGGTGAATGCTTATTCTCCGCTGCTCTTTGTGAACTTACTATTCAATTGAGTTCTTAGCCCTTGTATTCACCTGACTCAGAAGTTGTTTCATCTATCTCAACTTCAACATCTTCTGCAGATACTTCGGCGCCAACTGGTGCCACTGGTGCTACTGGCTCAGCAGGTGCTACTGGTGCTACAGGTGTCGCTTCAACTTCTGTTGATGCTGCATCCACTGGTGCAGAAACAGCCGCTTCTGCTTCTTGTGTGTTTATCTCATCAAGTTTGGCTTTCTCTTCGTCCTGAATCAACTGGATTTTTGCTTCAAGGTCTGCCACTTTGGCTTCTGCCTCTGCAATCTTTGTAATTAGGTCTTCAACAACTTCCACCTGGAAGACACCTTCTTTGTTAAGTTCATATACCTTAGTACCAAGTTCTAGAAGTGTGTCTTTCTTGAACCTAGATGTAGATGAAATGTCTTGCTTCAATTTGTTGGTTTCAATCAAGGTTGTTGATTTAGCACCTACAATTGCTGTACCTTTATCAATGCTTTTCTTTAGTTTGTTAAAAAAAATCTGCCATTTTGCTTCCTCCTCTTTTCCCTAATAGGATAATTTATTTTTAGGCTTGTGCCTCATTAACATAGTTTCTTATTAGATAATCTTAAGAAAATCCAGGGTCTTAAAATGATGGTCAATGTTGTGTTTTACAAATTGATGTACCATGTATTCTAGTTCTACTAGGTAGTCACTGTCTATCTGAAAAGTGAAAATTTCTCCAATTTCTCTAGACAATATATGTCTTGCAGCGTGTATGGTCGCCGGTCTAACCCGTATTTTATCTTTTGCCAGATGTATTTTGTCATCACATAAGAAGCCACCTGTTTCAGGACTAAAAAACTGTATGGATTCATTATGACACTCTAGCAATCATTAACCCATGGCGTGAAGCCAATAATGCTCATTGCCCTAAGTAAAAAGGATTGAACAATCAACCTTGTGGACATACGCTTCTTCTCAAGAGCATTCAGTCCATAGAGCAAAAGCTTCATCAAAGCTTTGTTCTCCATTTCTTCACTGGCTACATAATCTACAAACTCTAACATAAACATGCCATAAGTTAAAACTTCAATATCAAGTCTAAGATTATGAAAATGTTCAATCAAGTCTGCTTGATAAACATTATAAGAACTTCTACCTTTGCTTAGAACATATTCACCATAAGCAAATATCTGGGTACAGGCTAACATTTTGTTATTCGACCTTCTTGCTCCTTTTACAAAAGCTGTCACTTTTCCTTGTTCTTTGGTCAAAAGGATTAGACGTTTGTCGTAATCGCCAATAGGCATTTCATGTAAGACAATGGCTTTGGTTTTGATTTGGTATCCCATTTAGTTGCCTTTCTCTCTTGTTTCTATAAATATTATATCATACCTATAAGACCACTTCATTTAAATAGCCTTAAAATTGTGTAAAAATTTGAAAACGTAAAAAAAATCATTTATTTCTTGCCCTAGAGTAAACTCTAAAGGTTATAATGTATATATAGAACACAAGGAGGAAAACTATGTATAACGCAAATGAGAACCGATACAAGGAAATGATATACAGAAGGGCTGGTAAAACAGGCCTCAAATTGCCACTGATATCTCTCGGTTTATGGCATAACTTTGGAGATATGACCCACGTCCAAACAAGTCGAAAAATGGTCCACAGGGCATTTGACCTTGGTATTACCCACTTTGACTTAGCCAACAACTATGGTCCACCTGCTGGTTCGGCTGAACTTAATTTCGGACGAATTCTTAGGGAAGATATGAGTGGTCACAGAGATGAGATGATTATCTCTAGCAAAGCCGGCTACCATATGTGGGATGGGCCTTATGGAGATTGGGGGGGTTCAAGAAAATACCTTATATCCAGTATTGACCAAAGTCTGAATCGACTTGGCCTTGATTATGTGGATATATTCTATCATCACAGACCCGATCCTGAAACACCCATAGAAGAAACAATGTTGGCTCTTGACCAGATTGTCCGTTCAGGTAAAGCCCTCTATGTTGGTATATCCAACTATAAGAGTCTTCAAGCTAGGGAAGCCCTTAGTATATTAAAAGAATTAAAGACACCTGTTGTCTTGACCCAACCAAGGTATTCTATGTTTGACCGATGGATAGAAGAAGATGGTTTACTTGATATTACAGGTGGTATGGGCGTTGGCAACATTGTATTTAGCCCACTGGCTCAGGGTCTCTTGACCAACAAATATCTTGGACAAGTGCCATCAGATTCAAGAATTGCCAGCGGCTCAGTCTTCCTAAGCGAAGATATTCTGACCAATGATGTACTACACAAGATCAATGCCCTTAACGAAATCGCAACAAGTCGTGGTCAAGCACTGGCCCAAATGGCTCTGGCTTGGGTTCTAAGAGATGACCGTGTAACAACAGCACTTATTGGTGCCAGCAAAGTAAGTCAAATTGAAAATAGTGTTGCCACCATCAACAAGCTTGAGTTCTCAGAGGCAGAGCTTCTAGCCATTGACAAAATCTTGGCTTAAAATTTATTTCTTCAAGATTCCTAGTAGACTTTATCAATTGATTGATCTTTAGCCACAGGTTTTGTACACTGGTAAATACCATAGGCAACAAATACAAGGGCTACAACAATATAGATAGTGAACTGCTCACCTTTAATAAAGGTTGCAGAGAAGATAGCGCCAAGGACTGGTATCATGAATTTCATCATGCCAGTTCGCTGGCCTTATTTTTTTTGGAGTAATATGAACCAAAGGGTAAAAGCACCAGATGAGATAACAATGAGATAACCAAGTAATATAAACTCTGGTCCAGTATTCAAGTTCAGCGTTTCTTTTTTACTAAGAAGTCCTGCTATAGTCAGCATCGCACCACCACTAAACATCTGCCAACCAGTCAAAAGAACTGGTGTAATGATCTTAGTTAATCGTTTGGTATAGAAGGTACCAATTGTTGTGAATATCCCTGCCATCAATAAGAAGCCTTCTCCCATTAGAGAGAAGTCAAAGATGCCTTCTGACCTTGTGAGTCCACTGATGTTGACAATAACTATGCCTAGCATTCCAAGAAGCAAACCTATCGCCTTACCTCGGTGCATCTTATCATTATGGTAAATAAAGTGAGACAGAATCACCACTAGGAATATGCTGCCTTGAGATAATATGGAGGATTTAACACCTGTTGAGTTATAGAGCCCAATATAGAACATGACATATAACATTGCCGTCTGAAATAGGCCAAGAATTACCACTTCAAGTCTAATGAGTCCTTTTGGCAATTTGGGGGGGAGTGCTTTATTATAGACACTATAAAAAACAAGAATCACTATACCGGATATGGTAAATCGTATACCGGCAAGCAATAATTTGACACCAATATCGCTACCAATTTCAAGTAAGCCATACAGTGTCTTTAATGTTGGGAAGCACTTGCCCACAGAGTACATGAGACTAGTGCCAATAAAATCATCGTTTTCTTCTTCATATTTATATACCTTCTTCTTCATCTTTTCTGTTAAATCACTCTTTGCAAGTCACCAAGTTCTAAAAAAAACAACAATTTACTAAAGTAAAATTAACAAGGCCATGCTATAATAAAATTACTACATATCAGGGGGGGGCTTGACATATGGAATTTGCTAGAATGGTATTCTATCATACCATGAAACCTATAGGGTATCTAGTCATGAAAATCCTATACAACTTTTCGTTCAAAAACAACCCACTTACAAAAGAAAAAAAACTCATACTTAATACTTGGTCATCATGTCAGTGAATATGATGCAGTATTTGTGAACATTGCTTCTAAGAAATTAGTACGGTTTTTAGCTGGAGATGCCAACATGGATACAGCTTGGAAACGCCATTTTTTTAACTTCCTAGGCATGGTTCCATTTAAGAAGAAAAAAATCCGACATGAAATCTATTCGTCAACTTATGAAGCTAGCTAAGAGCAATCATCCCATAGGGCTATATCCTGAAGGTGGTCGTAATTGGGACGGAGCTACAGATGAACTAATTCCTTCAACCGCTAAGTTGATTAAGATGATTGCCATTCCTGTTTATGTGACTTTCTACAAGGGTGGTTTTCTTTCTCGTCCAAGGTGGGCAAGTCACAGCCGGCGTGGCCTCATACAATTTGAAGGCTATCAACTATTAAGCTCACAAGACATCAAATCAATGAGTGTGAAAGAAATTTATGATAAAATGACAAAAGCCCTTGCTTACAACGAGTTTGACTGGCAAAAGAACCATATGATTCCATTCAAAGGAAAGAAACGTGCTGAGCATATAGAACGACTCCTCTACAAGTGTCCTGAATGCGGTGCAATGACTTCTATTGAATCGAAAAACCATGACTTTACTTGTTTATCCTGTGACCATACTTTTCATATGAATGTTTACGGATTTATTGAAGGTTGTTCTATGTTTGAAGATACACACCAGTGGCATCAATGGCAAAAATCATTTATACCTGAGATTATTGCTAACATGGATACCTACCATCTAAGGTCGATTACCTTTGAGAAAAGAGACAATAAGACCAAAGAAAAATCCAGATACACAGCCAATGTGACCTTGTATCCGAATCGTATTGAGTTAGAGTATGACAATGGTATTGAGCTTCTCGAATTACAATCAAGCTATGGATTCTCAATTACCCTTCTTGACTTATTTGAATTCTTCACCAACGACCATAAATACCGTCTGGTATTTGACCCAACAAGGCACTTACCTATAGTTTTTATATATGACTTACTAAATCAATTGAAGGAGAACACAAAACATGAATAGCGATTGGCAATATGTTTTATTTTTCACCTACATCTTTATCTTTATGACCATTGCAAAGTTTCTTAAGGAAAAAAACTGGACTCTTTAAGAGCATCATCGTACCAACCTCACTAATGGCTGGTTTTCTTGGATTGATTCTTGGCCCTGAAGTTCTTGGCATCATTGACTTCGACCTTAACTTCTACAAATCCTTAGTTGGTCACTTCATGGGTATTGGCTTTATAGCCCTAACCTTATCCTCTTCCAATGATAAACAAGGGGGGGCTGATTCAATTAACTCAGGACTCTTCATTGTCGCCAACTATGTTCTTCAAGGTATCGTTGGAATGTTGGTTGTTTACGGCCTGATTGCTACAATTAAACCTGATCTTTTTGTTGGCCTTGGACTAATTCTCCCACTGGCTTATGGTCAAGGTCCTGGATTTGCCTCTTCTATCGGTGGTTCTTGGGACCCTGTTCTTCCTTTTGGGTTTGTTCAACAATATGGTCTGACCCTGGCCACTGCCGGATTCTTAGTAGGAGGTCTGGTTGGTGTAATCCTTCTGAATTACTATGTCAAAAAAACATAATATGCCTGTAGCAAAGCTTAATAAGTTAGATGGGATTCAGACTAAGAACCTACGATTAGTCAACATCAAGGAAATCAACTTCTTCGACACATTAACTGCTCAAGTAGCATGGCTTAGTGTTCTATATGCCATAACCTATATTGTTATGAAATACTTAATAATTGGACTTGAAACCCTTGGACCTGTAGGAGAAACAATTGCAGCCCTTGTTCGTGGATTTAATTTCCTATTTGGGATCATTGTTGCATTGGTCTTCAAAGAAGTCCTTAAGTTCCTTAATAGAAAAGGACATAGAGCCCTTGAGCTTATTGACAATTACATGATGCAAAATATCACTTCTTTTGCCTTTAATGTAATGATCACTTCATCTGTACTAGCAATTTCAATTAGTGCTATCAAAGGTTACTGGGAATTACTAGTTGCCGTCAGCCTTACAGGTGCTATTACAACATTACTATTTGTCACTTGGTTTGGTAAACGTGTCTTCAAAGTTAATACCCTTCATTACACATTGGCAATGTTTGGAATGATGACTGGAACAGCCTCAACTGGTCTAGCACTTCTTCGTGGCGTTGACCCTGATCTTGAGACAGACGTTGCCAAAAACCTAGCCCTTGGAACGGCGATTGCTACACCACTTGGTTTGCCTCTAATGGCCCTCCTAGCCGTACCAATAACAGGGTACACAACTGGAAGGCCCATTATGAACCTAATCACCCTAGGGGGGGCCTTGACACTTTATCTGTTAATCATTGTTCTATTTGCAGTCTTTCGAAACAGCAAGCGCGCTTGAGCTGAATTTACATATACCTAGTTATAATCCCCCCCAGCATTAAAGAGCCTTCCACTGACACCACCCTTTCAGGTTCATAGCATAGGTTCACAAGAAAACCAGTGCAATAATGTGAAAAACTCTTCAGAAAGTATGAAGGTATGACAGCCACACAATTTCGTGGGACAAGAACAAGGAGCCGTTCTATATAGTTTTCTTACTTTTGGCAGTTTTACTGATACCAATGCCCTACACACATTCCCAATCAACCTACTAACCCCCCCCTCCAATGTCCCCCCCTATTAAGCTATTATTTGCAAACAGTAAACTACACACATAAACCACATCAAATTCTTATAAAGGTCTTATGGCGATTGTATAATGAACTCAAGTAAAAAAAACTATATATTAAATCCCCCCCTCTCATTATAGCCAAGAAAGAAGCCCGGTCTTTACCGGGCTTTTTTTCTGTCCAAAAATAAAATATTATCATTAATTATAAAAGACACAGAAGCGACACCTTAAGTTCTTATAAAAGTCTTATGGCAACTATATAATAAACTCAAGTAAAAAAAACTATATATTAAATCCCCCCCTCTCATTATAGCCAAGAAAGAAGCCCGGTCTTTACCGGGCTTTTTTCTGCACAAATTTACACCATCAATTAAAATATTAATTGCTTTCACATTCACTTCGAACAAGATATTTCTCATTGTCAAAAGCTAATATACCATCGAGTAAAGATACAGCACTATAATCCATTAAAGACAATAATGTGGCTACCTGCATAGAAGACTGTCCTGAATAGCAACATACAATAATGTCTTTTGACAAATCAAAATCACCACTCTCAACCAGCTTACCTACGTCTTCCCATTCACAATGAATACTGCCTTTAATGGATAACTTATCATAATCAACTTGTTTCCTGATGTCTAATAAGACTATATCTTCTTCCTTATCAAGAAGTTCGGATAGACCTTCCTCATCAATCAAATTATAGTAACCTTCACCAACTGATTTCAAATACTCAAGTACCTTCATACACACTCCTTTATCTTTTATCCTGATTGTATTAAACACTATAATGAACACATATAAGTCACACTAAGTTCTTATAAAAGCCTTATGGCAACTGTATAATGAACTCAAGTAAAAAAACTATATATTAAATCCCCCCCTCTCATTATAGCCAAGAAAGAAGCCCGGTCTTTACCGGGCTTTTTTTTCTGCCCACCTATAACAATTATAGCATAGGAAGAATGCAAACAAAAAAGACGGTCCACTGGACCGCCTTAGCTTTAGTTTATTACCCTTATTCATGAATCATCTATCTAATTGGACAAACACCGTTAACACAATCTGAATTACTTGTGTTATTAAGAATGTTTAAATCTCCGTCTATCTCTGAACCTACACGAGGTGTTCCCTTTAACTCCTCTACGTGATGTCTAGTGCCTTCGTCAGTGAATACAAATGGATAGTTGATAAATTCGATTTTCATAAATACGCCTCCCACAATATATAGTGCTTATTTTTATTTCCTTAAGTATAATACCACTAAATATTGTGAAATTGTAGTCTTGACTTTTTTTTGATTTTGTGGTAGCAATTTAGTGAGTTATAACATCTTCATATAACTTAGATATTTTATCACTACTGTCCTTATTCAGACCAACAACTGAGACTATTTTACCATAGCGTTGAAGACGTTCTTTCACCTTATTTACCGCAACTACTGCTGAATGATCCCAAACATGTGCATTCTTAAAATCGATAATCACATGACTGTCATCATTGTCATAATTAAATGAATCAATGAATCTTGCTGTTGATGCAAAGTATAGTTGTCCAGTGAATCTATAAACTCTATAAGTCGTTGATTCATGTTCGTGTTCTAGCACCCTACATTTGATCTCAGTAATCTTCCAAGCAAACATTATTGCACTGATGGCAATACCTGCGATAACACCCTGAGCCAAGTTATGGGTTAAGATTACAATTGCCATTGTAGCAATCATCTCAATATTACAGCTAATTGGTAACTTTGGTATGTCCTTTAGAGAATGCCATTCAAAAGTAGATATGGATACCATAATCATTACCCCCCCTACCAATGCTGCCATTGGAATTACCTTTACAACATCACCAAGAACAAGTATAAGGAATATCAAGAACAAACCTGAAACCATGGTTGATAATCTTTTACGACCCCCCCCAGATTTGATGTTAATAACAGATTGGCCAATCATTGCACAACCTGCCATACCACCGAAGAAGCCAGCAACAAGGTTTGCAATACCTTGACCTGTTACTTCTTTATTCATTTCACCTTTTGTTTCAGTCATTTCATCAACAATTGTCGCTGTAAGAAGTGACTCCAAAATACCAACTATAGATAAAGTTATGGCATATGGCATAATTATTTCTAATGTTTCAAAAGAAATTGGAACATTAGGTAAGTGGAACAGTGGTAATGTTCTAGTAATGTTACCCATATCTCCAACAGTTCTAACATCAAGCTTAAGTGTCACAGATACAATTGTCATAACGATAATCGCCACAAGAGGTGATGGAATAGCTTTCGTAATTCTTGGTAGACCATAAACGATTAACAATGTTCCTGCTACCAAAGCATACATTATATAAGACTCTCCAGCAAAATGTGGAATCTGCGCCATGAATATTAATATAGCAAGTGAATTTACAAATCCAAGAACGACTGAATGAGGCACAAAGTTTATAAGTGATCCTATCTTCAGTCTTCCTAGTACAAACTGAATAATACCAGTTAGAATTGTAGCTGCGAACATGTATTCAATACCATGATTCTTCACTAGAGTGACCATAACAAGAGCCATAGCCCCCCCAGTAGCAGCAGATATCATACCTGGCCTACCACCAAATATTGCAATAGTTATAGCAATACAGAAGGATGCATACAATCCAACCATGGGATCTACACCACAGATAATTGCGAATGATATTGCCTCTGGAATCAGTGCTAGAGCCACTGTCATACCAGATAAAATATCTCCTCGTACGTTGCCTAACCATATTTCTTTAAAGTTTTTCATATAAATCTCCTTTTGCGAACCTTAGTTCACACACACAAGGAGGTAGTATATAAGAAATCACCCAATAAAGCAACCCCCCCTAAATTGTGAATTTTATGATTCTTTTGTTGCTCACATGAACAAGTGTGCAAGTATTGTTTCAACAAATGCTTGGCTCTTTCGTTTATCATTGCCTTTAACCCTTCTAAGGCATCTGCAAAGGCGCTGGATGTCTGAGACATCTTTATCACCTTGGACATACTAGTGAGATACTTCTTTTTGGATTGATTTCTTTTAATATTCAAGATTATTATTCACATACTATTACGTTATTTTACTACTTTACTCGAATTCAATAATATAGATATCCCAGTCTGAGTCATACTCTAAGGTGTATTCTATTTCAAGTAAATCCATTATTGACTCAGAAGGCAAAACGTATATATTGTTTCGTCCACCATCTAAATCATAATAGCCCACCTCAACAAAATTATCATATTTGACTGTGCCATATTTACTATTGGTTGAAATACTTGCTTCAACTTGTTTTTTTCTTACTTGTTGTCCCAATATCTATTCTTGTTTTTTCACCAATTTTATCAACACCTGAGTACAAATTTGAAACATCCATAGTCATGACATTGTAGTCTGTTACTTTAAGTGTACCTTCAAAGTTAGGATTGGCATCTTTGTCAAATTGAGGTGACGTCTTTATTTGGGAAATATTTAAGAACTTCTCATAATCGTCAAAGTTCATCATGAATAGATCTTTCTCTAGTCTACCTTTGTTAATAAGAATATTGCCATCAAAACCAATCTTATAGAGTTTATCATTGTTTTTAAGGTATACCCTTGATCCATCAACTTCCTCAAACCACTTCAAGTCGCCATACTTAGATAATAAACGATGTGTTACAACCAAAGCCTGTTCCGTAGTTGCAATGCCTTCAGGGTTAAAGAGTCCTTTTCCCGTTCCATTGATTATGCAATTGGTTTTTGACGTGTAAATTGATTCTTTAGCCCACTCACTAATCAAAGCATCATCTTCAAATAAATCCAACGGTTCACCGGCTACAAGTTCTATACCCGCAGCATTTAGCGTACGTATGACAAAGGTTGTCATTTGCTCTCTGTTGATGGTCTGGCTTGGCCCGAATTTACCATCACCTATACCATTGGTAATCTCAAGGCTAGCTGCCTTTAGAGCATTGATGTCATCAGTATCAGAAAATGAAATGTTTTCATCAATAATTGCCTTTTCTCCAGTGATGTCTTCATATAATTCCACCATAAGGTAGACAAATCGTTCACGGCTAATACCTATGAAATAATCTAAGAAGGCCTCATCATTGAGCTTGTCTGATAATTTAAGTTCTTCAATGGCTTGTACAGACCAGGTCGCCAGTGCTTCTTGACTCTCAACTTCCACATCTGATGCGCTCATTTCATAGCCTTCAATCAAAAAAGAAACATCTGGTGCCTTTGACAAATCAACATCCCTTAGATTCATATAGCAGCTGATATTTTTTTTCTCCATCATCTCTAAATAAGATGTCAAATAGAAAGATAGTTATTTGTGTTACTTGATCAATTTTCGCAGCATCAATTCTATATTGAACAATTCCTTCGCTGCTTGTAATTCTATCAGTCTCATCAAACCAAGATACTTTAAGAAAATCTTCATCTGCTGGATTGAAAAATGATGTTTGTACCTTTTCGATTCCATCAAAGTCCATTGTAACCAATTCTCCACCACTGTAGAGCAAAGTGAAGATATAGTCTTCCCCCCCATCTTTGTAAACTCTAATCTCATCCACAACTATATCGCCTGGATAGTCATCATTCCAACCATACTTCAATAACATACCATATTGATTTTCATTATTAAGTGACATACAATTCATTAGACACAAAATAAAAAAAAGAAGTGACCATAGACTCACCCGCAGGTGACTTTAGTCACTTCCTAAATTTCTATACGATTCTATAATGCCTTCACTTATATTTATACTATTTAAATGCCTGTTTTTTTCACAATTGTATAATCATCACCCATTCTAAAGTAAGGGCAAGATGCACTCTTGTCATAACGTGACTTTGAGATTTCATCTTGATCCATACTAACGGAACAATAGTGTTCTTCGTATTCCTCGTCAAATGCCAGGTTCATGCACATTTCACATTGCTTATCCATTGCTTATCACCTTTCTTCTATTGCTTGTATCTTTAATGCCTTTTACCATCCTCATTAGTATACACCCGTCAGACTTTTTCTTCTAGTCTTTTAAAACGCTTAAATAAGATAAGCCCATAACTGGCAAGAGAAGATTAAGACCAAGTCCTAGGACATCCCTGTTAAAGAATTTCCAAAACCACCTGGAAAAATATACTCTTCAGATTCATACCCTTTATTAAATGATAATAATTATTGATTTCATTTAACTTTCCTGTTATAATTGAGCTAACAATAATGAGAGCTTAGTATTACATAAGAAAATAGCAAGGAGTGATAGAATATGACTTACAACGATATAATCAAAGAGCTTGAGTCAATAGGTATTGAGATTGACTATACTCAAATTAATGTGGATGACCTTAATTCCAGATGTCAAGATTCATCGGCATTTGAACAAAAAAATAAGAAGTAGACAACATTAAACTGTTAAGAAAAGGTGTATTAGCTCATAAGAGCTAATACACCTTTATTGCTTAATAGAGATTGTCTTTTAGCTTTTCTTTCCACTTCTTCTCAAGTTCACGTAGTTTTTTTGAATCCACATTGTCATCTCTAACATAACTTTCCAGTATATCTATACTGAAATTCGACTCACCATAGTCATTCCATTCGTTTTGAAGTTGCTCATTCATGAAACTTCCCATTTTCAGCTGGAAGGTTAAGCCATTTAGTTTGCTGATATCTCTTGAACTACCTACATAGACTTTACCATTGACTTTATTTTTAATCTGATAAATACCATCCTCAATATCTTCGGAGGCAACCTTGGCTGCATAGGCCTGTTTCAATGCCCTTTTCTTTTCTTCCATTTCGTTTGCCTTCTTTCCAGGATTTATTACATTTTGAATTTTTTTCACCTTTCACCCAATAAGCACTGCCATCCTTCTCCCTTGCCATAAAGCCATATTGAATCAAGTAACGTCTGATCAGTGCATGATCATCAGGATACACCCTCTTTAGTACGGTATCCACTTCATTCTCACTATACTGGCGTTTAATCTCAAATTTCTTAACTATTTCTCTAAGAATAATAATCTTGTTCTTTTCTTTCACATAAAAGGACTTAAGTTGTCCCTCTACACCATCTGGAAAATACTTTTCAATAACTTGATAGATTCTTCCATGCTAACATCATACCGATCATCAACCATCGTTGCCGTTTTATGCGGCTTAACCCTATCCATAACTTTATCACTATTACTTGCTAATAAACCCATTAGAGTCAGAAACACTCTAGCTTGTTTTTCCTTTTCCTTAAGTGCATAGCGATGATTTCGGATTGTTGATATACTGCCAACGTTCAGAGTCTGCTGAATTTCATAGTCTGTCATTCCATTGTAGAACATCTTAAGGATCTTAGCCTGATGTTCTGACAAGCCATTGGATTTTTTTATCCATACTTACTAATACTTCTAACATGCCTCCATGTTCTTCCTCAATGTGTAGTTCCATTTGCTTTTCGGCGCTTGCATACCTTTCTCCTACAGGATAGACATAACCTACCTCTGTTGTATACCCGCATACCAAGCAGTGATATAAGGAATCTTTCTTGCAAAATCCTTTAACTCTATCTTCATCTAAGCTGTTCCAAAACAAATCATTCATTATTTTTGCCTCCAAATCTATTTATACCTCAAATATGTAATTACACACATTATATAGATTCTTATCTAATAAACCTGTTTATCTATAGATGTTTTTGAATCCATCTACAATCACAATTATACTCTTATAAATCTATTAGTCAATACTATAAATTGTTCTTGCCCTAAAGTGCACTCTATCCTATATAATAAACTTATTAAACTTGGAGGCTTATTCTATGAAAATACTTTTTATTGGTGGAACAGGTATCATCAGTACAGCAATATCAAATCAACTGTCAGCAGCAGGCCATGAACTGTATCTTATTAACCGTGGTAATCGTAATAGCGTCATCAAAAGTGATAGTGTCAATTACATCACATGTGATATCAAGAATGAAGAAGCATTGATGGCAAAACTTGAAGGCCATAGCTTCGATGTGGTTGCTGATTTCATTGCTTTTGTTCCAGAACAATTAGAGAGAGACTATCGACTTTTCAAAGATAAAACAAAACAATTTATCTTCATTAGCTCAGCCAGTGCATATCAGACACCCCCCCTTAGCCACTATGTCATTGATGAGGGTACACCTCTTTCCAATCCATGTTGGGAATATTCTAGAAATAAGATTGCCTGTGAAGACTACTTAATGAAGCTTTATAGAGAAGAAGGCTTTCCTGTAACTATAGTTCGACCAAGTCATACCTATGATGAACGTTATATCCCACTCGGTGTTGAAGGCCATAAAGGTGGATGGCAAGTAGTCAAAAGAATGATTGAAGGAAAAAAAAGTCATCATCCATGGTGATGGCAGCTCACTTTGGACGATGACACATAATTCAGATTTTGCAAAAGGTTTTATTGGCCTTATGGGCAATATCCACGCTATTGGTGAAACTGTTCATATCACATCGGATGAATCTTTAACTTGGAATCAGATTTATGAAACAATCGCCAAAACACTTGGCGTCAAACTCAATGCCATTCATGTGGCTTCCGAGTTCCTTGACAACTGTTCTCCTTATGATTATAAAGGCGGCCTACTTGGAGACAAAGCCAATACTGTTGTCTTTGACAACAGTAAACTTAAGAGATTGGTTCCCGATTATGTAGCCACAACGCGTTTTGACCAGGGCATAAAGGAAACAATAGAAAATGTTCTATCAACACCTGCGTTACAAGTAGAAGATTCTGAATTTGATGAATGGTGTGACAAGGTTATAGATGCACTGGATATAGCAAAAAGCACTATACTGTCCTGACGCAGCACTTATCACTCAACGATAGTCCCTATTTTTTACAACAAGAAAGATTTCTTGCTTGCAAAAATCTACGCGCCTGAGCGGGTCGTTTACGACAATTACCTTTCCGCGCAGTGTGCATCCCTTCTCGGTTAGCAAGGAACACTAACCTGCCAGGTAATACATAGTGGAACGTTTTTTATTTCATAAGAAATTGTGGAGCAATTGTAGAGTAAAACTCTGGCTTTGATATTATCTCCACCAAAGTCTCCTCATCAAACCGTACGTGAGGTTCTCCCTCATACGGCTTTCCGAAGTTCTTCTTCCATCAGCTTTACGATGCAAATGCAAGTCTCTTAAGACCCATATTTCGGAAGTTTACTACTAACTCATAGTAGGCCTTCCGTTTTCTTCTTTGTTTCTTTCGATTAACCCACAAAACCATGCGCGTCTGAATGTAATTATCAAGCTTCAGCAGCACTCTTGTAGGTTAAAAACCATAGTAGTTTCTCCACCCGACAATCTTTCTGTTCAAGTCCTTGATGATATCCTCCAGCTCTCTGTAGGTTGTTGCATTGTTCAATAGCTCTTTGACTTTTCCTTTGATTCGCTTTTTAGCTTTCTTACATATCCACTGTTCTAACGCCCAGTATTCCCGACCATCTCTTGTTTCCAACCCCCCCACTTTCCTATTGTGGTACCCAAGAAAGTCAAACCCGTCTTTGCCTCCCCCCCAAAGATTCACGATTCTCGTTTTCTCTTTGTTCAGCTCCAGTTCGAGTCTGCTCATAATCAACTGAATAGCCCTATAGCTCTGAGACACATTCCTGTGATTCTTGCAAACAATCACAAAGTCATCCGCAAAGCGGATGAGCTTCCCAAAATGACTGTAGTGCTTCTGCCATTTGGTGTCCAGATAGTCTAGGTAAATATTTGACAACAGTGGCGAAATAACGCCACCTTGCGGACTTCCCGTTTCGCTCATTACCTTCACACCGTTTTCCATCACACCCGCTTTCAGCCACTTTCTTATCAGCTTCACTATGCGTCGGTCACTGATTCGCTTCTCAACCAGCATCAACAGCTTGTCGTGGTTCAGGTTATCAAAGTATCCTTTGATATCTGCATCCAATACATACATTCCATTGTTGCAGGCTTTGCGTATCACTTCCAACGCCTGATGTTGATTTCTTTCCGGTCTGAATCCGTATGAGCAGTCTTTGAAATCTGCTTCAAATATGGGCTCTATGACTATCTTTGTTGCCGTTTGGACGATTCGGTCTTTTACCGTTGGTATCCCCCCCAATGGTCGTTTGTTGTACTTGCCTTTTGGAATGTACACTCTCTTCACTGGCGGTGGATTATAACTTCCTTGCTTTAACTCTGTCTGAATCTCTGCAATCAACTTCTCCACACCATAGTATTCCACATCTTCTATGGTCTGCCTGTCGATTCCTGCACTTCCATCATTGCTCCTCACTTTTCGCCTTGGCTGATTGGTATAGTTTCCCCCCCCGGAGTTCTTGAACTTTGTCTATGGTGTTGTTAGTCTTATCGACATTCACTCGCTCTTACCTCCTTCGTAAACGTGAACTAAGCAGGGAACCTTCCCTCGAACGCAGTTTTGTTGTCTGCGCTGTCATCAGTAGTATGTTCCCCCCCTCCGACTTCCTTCCGCCAGTTAGCCATTTCACTTTCGCTTATAGGCATTCTCTTTACTCTATGGAGTGACGGTGAGGATCTCCCCCCCAGTTCCAGTCTCTTACATTCAGTACATACCGATCCCCCCCATACACCGATGACTTCTTCACCAAAGGCTCCAAGTTCTTCTATGGCTTCCGTGGACTTCGCTATATAAGAAGTAGCTCGTCAGTCATTCCGTCCCATCTCTGAGTTTTATAACAGTGCTGCAGGATTCACTTTATGTTACGGTCTGTACTTTTGATAGCACCACTTGGGCACATTTTCATGACGCTTCATGCACCGGTTCTCACCAATAACATGGTCATATATCTATCACGCCCCCCCTTGGCGGTTACGTGAGTCGGACTCTCACCGACATGCAAGTGACCAGCTTTGCTGGGCACGCTCTTATGAAATTAAAAAAAGATTTGGCCAATTGGTCAAATCTTTTACTATCTATAAATCGAGGGGGGGGCCTGCGGTTCCTTATTGGAACGGCATATTCATTCAGAATATTCTATACATGTCAGATGTGATATGCCTACCTTCTTTCATTTATAAGAATATTCTATTTTCATAAGAAACCACATTCATGGTAGCTGGACGGTCATGGCTTAGACAACAATTCTATAAACTAGTGCCAAGTTTTAGACTCTCTGCTTTGCGTCCTATTCTTTCAAATAGTTTGCTATTGCAGGTCCTCTCTTATAGTTATTATATGTTATTTCACGGCTAGGGTAAATCCGTATTAATGCCTTGTTCTCGTCACTTCTAAGCAGATATAATTGCCTACTCTTAGGCCATACTGACTAGTTAGCAGATGGCTTCTATACCTGCTATCCAGGCTTTCATACTATCCATTTGCTTCATCGCGTCCTTATAACCTTCATCATAGACTGCCTCAAGGGCCCCCCCTGGATCTCTATCATACCTGCTGCCCAACTTAATACTGCTTGGCCTAAATACAAAAGCTGTACCTTTATCCTCAAGACTTTCTATGACTTTAAGTCTACGCATATATTCATCAGCAGTTTCTTGTATTCTTCGTCCAAGTCTTGGGTATTTCGCTTTGATCATATTCTTAATCAGCCTGTCTACCCATGTTATCTTTCTCTCAACACCTTCTTTTTTTTGTTAAGACAACAACATTATGACTGTTACCATCCTCCATGGATTTATAAATTGGTAAAGGGTCTGTCAAAAATCCATCTAGATATCTATGATCCTTCATCTTTACGTGAGGTGAAATAATAGGCAAACTGTTACATGCCCTAATGACCTTAGACATATAATACTCCGGATCATGTCTGTCATGAGCTATATATTCCGGCTCCGCTGTATCACAATTGGATACACAAGAGATGAAGACCTTGTCTGATCTTGACATCATAAATGTCTCGTAGTCAAAACGTTCCAAATGATTGGGCAGTTCTTCAAATAGAAAATCCATGCCAAAATAGCTTCGTTCCCTAAACATATTCCTTGGTCCACCAAAGCGTTTGTCTTGACTCCATTTAACATAGATATTCTTACAACGTTCTTTCTGTTTGGTAATATAACTTGACCCAATTGTTGCACCTGAAGAAACACCTATCACATATGGAATCTCAACACCTTCATCTATAAAAGCATCCAACACGCCAGCTGTATATACGCCGCGCATTCCGCCACCTTCAAGGATTAGTCCCACATTTTTCATAACAATCCCTCCTGAAGTAACATATCTCTATCTCTTTTGCTTAATTCTGCACACTCTTATCATATCACATATGAGAAGTTGCTTCACTCTTTGTCAACTTCTTCAGAACAATCATTAGAATCACAAGTAGTGTCACACCTTTTAGAACTGAACCAAAGGAAATGGCCCACCAAATACCATTCAATTTAAGGATTGTATAGGCTGACAATATAAAGGCCGATGGTATTCTTAGAAAATTAAAGACCACACTAACAATAGCGGGAGGAACTGATTTGCCAAGACCATTAAACCCACCTGCCATTGAGATTTCAGCACACATAAATAATTGTGAAAAACTTATGATTCTAAGGTATGTAACCCCCCCCATTGACAAGGCTGGTTCTTCATTAATGAAGACACTAAAGATGGGTCTAGCAAAGAAAAATAGTCCCAAACTAACAAATACACCAAAAATAGCCATAGTAATTATAGCAGAGCGAAAACTACTTCTAACCCTATCTATCTTTCCTGCCCCCCCAAGATTCTGACCAACCATTGCACTTAAGGCTATACCAAACCCATTGGCCGTCATATAAGATATGGCTCAATCTGAGTACCTACCTTCTGAACAGCAATGGCCGTTGTTCCAAAGCCAGCGACTATCCTTGCAACAAACATAGAGAGTACTGTGAATATACCGTTTTGAAGTGCTACAGGCAGAGCAATCTTAAGCATTTCTTTTAGTCGTTCTTTCCTCAGTATCACTTCTATGTGGAAGCCATCGTAAGGTTTAGTCACACCAAATAACAATTTGAACAACATGCCCGATACAAACACTTGTGATACTGTGGTGGCAATCGCCGCACCTGCTACACCCCCCCAACCTAGACCCAGAATCATCAATGGGTCAAGAACCATGTTCATCACTAAACCAAATGCATTGGCTCTAAAGGGTAATCGACTCTGGCCAGACGCATTATAGACTGCTGATATCACTTGATTGAATAAGGAGAAGGGCATGCTAAAGGCTACAATAAGAAGATATTGTCTAGCTTGAGCTTCAACTAGAGAATCCCCCCCAAGCTTAAAGAAACCAATAAGATACTGACGTCCAAGAATTAATATAAGCCCATAAATAAGACCCGTCATTACAGCAAAAGTCATGGATGTTCCTGCATAATGATTGGCTTCATCCATTTCTTTTGCACCAAGTTTTTGTGCTACAATGACTTCCACCCCCCCAACACGTGACAATGTAATTAGAGAAAAACTAAGCCACAAGAAATAGCCAGCGCTTCCAACCGCTGCAACCTCACCTGCCCCCCCTAGCTTACCTATCCATATCATATCAACAATGTTATAGGCCATTTGTAAAAAAAAGACGTTCCCATTATTGGAAACGCCAAATACGCTAATTTACTTGTTATTTTTCCACTCGTTAAAATATTTTTATCCATAACATTCATTGTATGGATTTCTATGCTAAAGTCAAGCTTATTCCATTAAATCTTTCAGTTGTTTAAAAGGCATTGGTCTAAAGAAGTAATAACCTTGGATATAGTCACAGCCTAAATCAACTAAGAAATCCAGTTGATCTTTTTCTTCAACACCTTCAATCACCATTTCATAGCCCAGGTTATGAACCAATCTTGTTAAGAATTGAATAAGGGCTGTGGCTCTAGGTTCTCTTGGAATTTTGACAATAAATCTGCGGTCAATCTTAATGGTATCCACTTCCATCTCTGTTAAATAGGATAGAGATGAGTAGCCAGTACCAAAGTCATCAAGTGCAACTTGCACACCCAAGTCTCTTATTCTCCTCAATATTTCATTAAAATGAGCCCCCCCATCTTCAATAAATGAAGTCTCTGTTAGCTCTACATGTAAATGTCTCGCCGTCAGTTCAGTTTTATTTAACACTTCTTCAATTTTTGCCACCACTGACATGTCTTTTAATTGAATAGCAGATAGATTAACATTCATTACAAAATCCGGATAATACTTAAGAATCACTTTACAATCCAAACAAGCTTGATATAGAATCTGCTCTCCAATGTTTATAATCAATTCCGTTTCTTCTGCTACAGGAATAAATACATCTGGATAAACCATCTCTCCATCTGCTTTGACCCATCTGGCTAAGGCTTCAGCACCAATAATCTTTTGTGTTTTGGATTCCACTATAGGTTGATAGTATGCGACAAATTCGCCACTGGCTATTCCCTTTTGCATTTCTTTTTCAAGACCTACACGCCTGTTAAATTCTTCCATGCCATCATCCGAATAAAACTCTAGCTTACCTCGTCCTTTTTTCTTTGCACTATTTAGGGCAAAATCGACATTCTTAAGGAGTTCCATCGCATTCAAGCTAATCATTTCGGGAAATGCAACGCCAATGCAAACGCTAATGTCAATGGATGTGTCTACAACAGTAAAAGCCTCACTAAAAATACCCTCAATACGTTCTAAAGGTATATAGACTCGGTTATGATTCACAAGCCTATCAAACATCAAGACAAACTGGTCACCACCAAGTCTTGTCATTGATATCTCCTGTTTGAAGACTCCCTGCACTTTGATTGGAATCTGTCTAAGTAATTCATCGCCATAGGAGTGACCATATTGATCATTAATCTCTTTGAAATTGTCAATATTGAAGGCCACAAGAGCCACTTTCTCCGCACTTACCTCCAAAGCCCTTTCCAAACGGTCAATAAAAAGTTCTCTTTTTGGTAATTTGGTCAGACCATCATAATACTTATGAAAGTTCAGTTCTTCTTCAAAAGCGTATTTGTAGGTCATATCTCTGATAATTGCAGCAAATTGATTTTCATCAATGGTAAAGAAGGATACCTCACATTGAATTGGCTTATTGTTAGCACTCATATGAATCCAATCAAATGTTGTAATTTCTCCTTTTGAAGCACTTGAGAACAACTCATGACCATATTCAAATGACTCTCTACCATTTTCTTGATAGCTGGCTGATAAGTCCATAGGGGGGGTCTTTCCAACAATTTGATCCTTACTGCGTTCAAACATTGCTTCTGCTTTGACGTTACAATCAAAAATAGTGTCCTTCTCAATCATTAGTATGGCATCCGATGAATTGTTAAAAAGGTTCATATACCTTGTATAGCTAATCCTATCCATCATTTTCATATTGGCAAAATTCATGAACACAAGTGCAACAGCTAACATTGCTTCCATACCAGCAGCCACAAAATACCCATAAACCAATGTGGTTGGTGAGTACTGTACGATGATAAAATCCATTAAATGAATACCAAAAATAACGAATCCACCACCTACAAACTTAGAAAACTTAATCTCTGGTATCATTTTCCTGTACCATCTTATACCAGTATAAACAAATGTTATACCAAGTATAATATAGCCAATGCCTTCAAGTAAATCCTTTGCATTACTTAATGTTGCGGTTACCGGAATCAGACCCACCGTTAACAAAAGCAAACTTCTTGTAACATTATCCTTTAAGGGGGGGTGTCTTTGTGGGTATGCAGACTTGTAAATAAAAAATGATGTTGCAACAAGTAGGAAGTACTTTATGAAACTAATAAGTAAATAGCTTGAATAAGCAATACTAATAATTGATATAATAAGAAGTATTAAATACAATGAGAAGGCCTGTGCAATATCCTTGACATATTGTATCTTGCCATAGAAATACAACATAAATAGAACAACAACCAAGATTATCGTTGTTGCTAACTCCAGTATTTGGCTGTAGTAAACTAGTTCCATTTTCCCACTTCCTTCTTTATACGATTATGCACCAACTGATAACCATTGTCAATACGGCAAAAAGCATACAGATTATAAGTCTGTATACTTCTTTTTTGAACCTCTGGCTTGTTCAACAGGGTATTTTAATTCATTCTTGGCTAGTTTGTTTAGAACAGCTTCTTCTAAGTCAATATCAAGTGCATGTGATAATAAAATGACATAAGTCAGTACATCAGCAATCTCATCTTGAAGTTCCTCTGATTTTTCATGTATGGCTTCATCGTTGTCTTTCCACTGAAAATTCTCAAGCACTTCTGCTGCTTCTAAACTCAGTGATATGGCCAAGTCTTTGGGATTATGAAATTGTTGCCAATCTCTTGCATCACGAAACTCAAGTACTTTCTTAATTAATTCATCCATTCTATCGCCCTCTCATAAACTTTGTCCTTTAATACACTGTGTCTCTCTTCTCACATAAGAATTATTCTACTACAGTCATTTGTCCTTTATGTGTCAAATAAGTGCTTAGTTAGGACTT
>JDSG01000115.1_pt1 | contig 24127 bp, 43 predicted proteins | sample 199341 | NCBI WGS metagenome assembly JDSG01 (sample SAMN02584197, study PRJNA231836) | bioreactor metagenome | isolation source: continuous culture bioreactor short generation time transfer1 day 52 after... | place: Germany: Bremen | reverse complement strand
TTTTCCATTTTGCTTCAATTAAATAATTGTTACCTTTTAAAATAAAAGATCCATCAATTTGTTCACCATGATTCTTAATTGATCCTTTTGGATTTAAATCATACAAATCTAACAAATCAATCAAAAAATTTTCAAACTGAAGACCTCTTGCTTGTAAATTACTATTTGAATATATAGTGTAAAACTTTTCTTTCAATTCATTTATACATTTCTCAAAATAATCTTTTTGTTCCAGTTGAATTTTATTTAGTCGTTCTCTTTTTTCAATGTTCTTTTTTTCTTCTAAAATAGCAAGATAACCTTTTGTGCATGTTCTTAAAGAGTTAACACTTTCTTTTGCTTTTTTTAATTTTTGACCCATCATCATCCCAAAACTCAAGATGTGAGAAATCATTAAAATCATTTATTGCAAGGATTAGGTTAATTATATCTTCTTCATATATATCAAATCGTTTAATCATCCTTTCAATTAATTCATCAACGCTTTTCCTTTTTATAACATCCCAATTAACTGTTGATACTATTGTATTATTTATTAACGCTAATTTTAAAAAACTTTTTAAATCTGATTTTTTTTCCAATATATATGGATAAGTGCTTCTTTAAGTGCTATTACTGCTTGTGGTGACATTTTTTTTCATAAAACAATTATATTAATTTTTATTTAATATTACATTATTTCTATTCAACTAATTTTCTATACTTAACTTACATCAAATAGTTTGAACTTTCGATATTCCAGCCTTTGGCAAAGCCGGAAGTTTTTACTTTATTTTCGAAACGCCCGAAACTGTTTGAGCGTTAAGAAACGTGCTGGGTGGAGCACGTTTTAGCGAGTTTTGCAGGGCAGGAAATAAAGTAAAAACTGGAGGGAATTTTAACTTTGACAACTCGGCTGTCGTTTTTGCTTACTTTTAGTCGATACAAAAGTAAGAAGAAAAAACACAAACTTTCATAATATAAATTACTAAGTAAGAAATTCAAATTAACAGGAACTATTCCTTCCACTTTTTTTTATTGAAAAAAGTAGAGTAAAAAGCAACCTACTGGTTTCGAAGGCAAAGCTCCCCCCCTCCCTTATTATTTAATTCTTTTCTGTGTTTAAAAACTCACTAAAACATGACATCTAGTCATGTTTATTAACGTTCAAACAGTTTAAACACGGGTTTCGAAAAGAACTAAATAAACGCTCGGCTTCTCCAAACGTGGGACTTCATCAAAACATTCTCGTGCTTAACTCACATCAAATAATTTGAACTTTCAACATTCCAGCCTTTGTCAAAGCTGTTGATTTTAAATTTTTTTTCGGAAAAGACGAGGACTGTTTGACTGGAGAAAGTGACTAAATGTCACTTTAGTAAAGAGTTCCGCAGGCAGAAAACAAATTTGAAATCATAAGGGAACTTTAGCTTTGACAACATGGTTGGTGTTTTTTTATTTTACTTTTTGCCATCAAAAAGTAATTGATTATAAACTATAAAACTATTTCTACTTTATTACGTCCACTATTTTTAGCATTATAAAGTGCTTTATCAGCACGTTTTATAATTGATTTATCAGTATCGTTTTTTTTCATACATTGTTAGACCAATACTGATTGTCAGTTTTTCTACTTTTTCAAAACTATTTGATTCTACTTTTTTTTCTAATATTTTCAGCTAAGCTTTTTACGCCTGAAAGATTTGTATCTATGCAGATTATAACAAACTCTTCTCCACCCCCCCAACGTACTAATACATCTGTTGAACGTGTATTTTCTTTTATTAGTTTTGAAACTTCTACTAAGATATCATCTCCAACGTCATGTCCAAAGTTATCATTTACTGATTTAAAATAATCTATATCCAACATCGCAAAGCCAAATGGATGATTAAAACGCTTACTTCTTGATAGTTCATTTTGTAATGTTTCTTCAAATCTTCTTCTGTTATAAAGTCCTGTTAGTTTATCAGTTACGGCTAATTTAGATAAAGCCTCTTTATTTAAAAAAACTTTTTTTTACTTGATGATTCTAATAAATATGCTCCTAAAATACCAAAAGAACTTGCTGAGAAAACCCAAAACATATGCAAAACAAACTCTTCATATGAAAGATATGTTATTGATAAAATTGAAATCATAGCAATAGCAACAGCACTTATTGTTGCATGAAAAAGTTTTAAGCCAGAAACAGTATAAACCCAAAAGATAATTAAATATATCTCGGTTAAGTAAAGTCCTGGATTTTCTAATTTAGTAATAATTAAAAAAATTTCCAAATGCTGCCCCCCCAATTGGAGCGAAAATTAGAAGATAGGTCATAAAAGAATGATACTTTTTAAAAAAAACTCAAAAGTGCGATAATTGTTAACATAGGAAAAATAAAAAAAATATATGAATACTTTGTACAAAAGATAACGCTTCAATAGGAACAATAATTAAATCTATTTGAAAATATATAAAATATAATATTGCTGTAAGGATAGAGATATATCTAATTTGTAAGATTCTCGAAGATTGTATCCACTCATCATATTTTTTTATATCTTGCATCAAAGTACCTATAAACTTTTATTTAGTTAATCATTTTGTTTTTTTAGCTTCTCAAATACTTCTATTGTAGGAATTAATTTTTCTTCAGCCTTTTTAACAGAAGCATTAAGAGTAAAGCCTTCTTCCAAAAATTCAGATATTAGCAATATTTTTTTTACGTTAACATAGTCAAATAATTTATTTGCACCACATCTACCTGAGAGAGACTCTATAATTCCTTTTTCTTCCCAATATCTTATTTTTCTTTGATTTATACCTGTTACATCTTCCACACCACCTATGCTTAAACGTAATTTTGAAATTAACTGAAAATCAAATACTTCTTCCATCATTTATTCCTTATAATAATACATATTATACAAATATTGTCTTTAATATACAATTAAGGTAATTAATATTAGTATACAAAAAAAACAATAAATGTCTATTATAAACATTTATTGTAAAAAGTAGGTTATTATGATAGATAAAAAAATATGAAACAATTCTATTTGCATTTGTTAATGGTGCTTTTATGTCAGGGTTTATGAGTTTTATTATTACTTTTCTAAATATTGGATTTGTTGATAATTTTATTTTTTTATGGTTAGGAGCATATTGGAAAGCCTTTCTTGTTGCTTTTCCAATAATTTTGATTATAACACCAAAAATAAGAAAACTTGTAAATCATTTTATTATCAAGTAAATAATTATTTTACTTTAACATTAAAAAAAAGGAAATATTATGACTGTTTTACAATTAGAAAAACTAAATACGAATAATCTTATTAAGTTTTTTTCAATCATTAGAAAAAAATTGATTTAAATTTTTCTACAACAATGCATTTAGAAATCAAGGACTATATCTCTTTTCAAAAAAAATGACTTAGATATTCGATATATAGGTTACAAAGAGGATATAAAGAGTTATTTGGAAATTATTCATAATACTTTTTCTAAATCAGTAAATGAAAATCTAACTATAGAATTTATTAAAAATATTTCTAACCATTATAATGTAGAACTATTATTAGTATATAAAGATAAAAAAAACAATTGGTACTGCTTTAATAATTGAAAATAATAAGAAAGTAAATCTATATCTTCTTAGTGTACTTTCAGAATATGCAAAAATAGATGTTTATTCAGAAATAATACAAGAGATAGTAAATTTTGCAAAAAGAGAGAATTTATCTTACATTGAAACTCAAGTATCTAATTTAAAATTAGATATGTTTAAAAAATTTGGTTTTAAAAAACTAAAAGATTAATCTTCTTTTGGTATAAAATACATAACCGTTTCATAGATACCTTCCATGTAGTGTCTTAGATAGATATTATAGTTAGGATTTATATCTAATACTATTTGAGGTATTTTATACCAATCCTCAGCTTTATGATAAATACATACAGTAAGGATTGGATTATATTTTTGGATAGTATTTTTAGCACCTTTTAAAGCATCTTGTTCAGCACCTTCTATATCTAGTTTTAGAAAATCTATTTTTTCATCTATTAGATTATCTATTGTATCTATATTATCAGCTTGATAATCATGGGCACAATTATTTTGAAGCTCTTGGGGGGGGATAGTTGATAACTGCTTTCTATCTCCTAGTCCACAGTTTATAAACTCTATATTTTCATATTTTGAAAAGTTTTTCTTTGCTATATTTATATGTAAATCATTTGGTTCAATTGTGTATATTTTTTTTAAAGTCTGGAAAGTTTTTTATAATCTCAGGAATAGTATCTCCAATATATCCACCACCATCTACAAAAACTATATCTTTGATATGAGGGATTAACTCTTTATCAAAATATTGTTCTTCATGGTTATTTGTAAATCCTTCCATAAAGTCCAAATCAAAACTTATTTTAAAGTTGATTACTTTTGTAAAGACCTCTTTTGATTTTTTTATCTGATAATAGTTTATAAGTCTTTTCATACTCTTTATAGTTTAGTTTATAATCTTCTTTAAAATCATTTATAAAAGGTGGTTCTTTTAAATCAAAATCTGAATATTTGCAAAATGCTAGATAGTTAAAATGCTCAAACCCTCTTTTTTTCAAGTCCTTGTTTTACTTCTAAAGGACTTCCTGAAGAAGTAGAAAGTATTAAAGCATCTTCTGGAACCTCATCAATTTTATAGATATTTTTCTTTTTTTCTTGCATTTTGTACTCTAGTGAAATCATCAATGATTCCATCTACTTTTACATACTTTTGCACAGATTTTGTAAGACCATTTATTCCAATTATAAATTTTTTTCTAGTTGAAGAGTTTATAAACTCCTCAACTAAACCCTTGTCTTTTTGATTTTCATAATTTGTAGGTATTAAATTCATCTAGTTAAGAAGAGCCTTTAAACTTTTGATAGTAAAAAGTTTTAGGCTTTCGCCTTTTTCACCTTTTAACTCATTAGTAAAGCCTTTTTTTTGAAAATAGTGTTATAAAGTCTGGAACTATTTCTAGCTTTTGGCAAATTTCTTTTAATCTATTTATTTCACTCTTTTTCATTTTGCTATTTGTATATCTGCATGAGCCTATGATAATTTTCCCTGATTCTGTCTGAGCTATTAGGTCTATCTCGTTTTTTTGATCATCCCAATATCTTCCTATCTCTTCTATTTGATCATCTTTGAAAGTGTGTTTAATATATTCATGGCAAAGTTGTTCAAAAATTAAATCCATAAATTCATCTTGATAGTTGTTAAATCTTTCAATACATTCATCATATTCATTTCTTGCAACTCCTCTATAAAGTGGAGATACAAAAGCAAACCAAAATCTTAAAAATGGAGTTGAAAAAAAGAAGTTTGTCAGCTACATCATTTTCTTCAAAGTTATTTGTTAAAAAGTCTAATGAAGTCTCTGTGTGAATTATCTCTAACTCCTCAAGTTCATATACAACTTTTATGCCTTCATCATACTCTATATCTGCTCTTTTAAAAGCTGAATTTACTCTTCTATCACCTAAAGCAATACCTGTTAAAATCTTATGGTATGGTGTTTTATTTTTTGTATGTTTTGCTATAAGTTCATGTATCGAATAATACTCTTCTAATATATGTCTAATAATTAGTGTTCGAAGAGGTTTTGTCATATCTATTTTTACATCTAGTCCACCAAAAATTGCAAAATAGTTTAAAGCACTTTCCATATCTTTTGGATTGTTTTTTTCACAAAATAATTGAAATTGTTCAAGAAGTGATTTATTAGTTAATAAAATAGGCTATCCTTTTATTATTTTTTTTAAAAATTGTAGAATTATATCACATAAATGACACAATATTTTGCTAAAATACCATAAAACATTTATTTATCAAAGAATTCTTATGAAAAAAAACATCTTATGGAACAATCCCTCATATTTTTTTAGTGTAACAAAGTGGGTACTTTTATCCTCTGCTATTGGAGCAATTATTGGAGCAATTGTTACGTTTTTTTTAAATACTATTCATGCTTCAGATGAGTTAAAAGGTTTTCTTCCTTTTCCATCATATTATCTACTTCCTATAGGTTTAGTTATTACTGTATTTCTTATAAAAACTTTTGCTCCAAGTGCTTCAGGACATGGAACAGAAAAGATTATTGAAGCAGTTCATAAAAAAGAAGGAAAGATAGACTTTGCAGTTATCCCTGTAAAACTTGTAGCTACTGTTATTACTATATTTACTGGTGGTTCAGTTGGTAAAGAGGGACCTGGTGCACAAATAGGTGCTGGAGCTGCTTCATTTATATCAAAGCTTGCTAAGTTCTCGGCAAGAGATAGAAAAAAAACTTGTAATCTGCGGTATTAGTGCTGGATTTGCTTCTGTATTTGGGACACCTATTTCAGGTGCTATATTTGGAGTAGAGGTACTTATCGTTGGTATTATTATGTATGATGTTTTATTACCCTCTTTTATTGCAGGGTTTGCAGCGTATACAACTGCTAAACTATTAGGAATAAACTATACATATTATCATATGCAGTTTGCAGATACACTTCCTTTTGATATAGTACTTATAGTACAAGTTGTAATTGCTGGATTATTTTTTTTGGTCTTGTTTCATATATGCTAATAACAATTTTAAAACAGACCGAACTAAAAATAAAAAATATAAAATTAAACGCTTATGCAAAAGCATTTATAGGTGGTACAGTTTTAGTACTATTATCATTTGTAGTTGGAGACCAATTTTTTTGGATTAGGACTTGATACTATTTCAACTCTATTTTATAGTGACCCTCAATTTTCAGAAGATGTACCTTGGTATGCCTTTATTGCAAAAACTATTTATACTTCTATTACTCTTGGTGCTGGTGGTAGTGGTGGGGGGGTTATTACTCCTATATTTTATGTAGGTGCTACTAGTGGACACTTCTTTGGTACAATGATTGGAGACAACATTGCATTATTTGCAGCTTTAGGTCTTACAAGTGTTTTAGCTGGAACAACAAACTCTCCAATTGCAGCTACTATTATGGCAGTTGAACTTTTTGGTATAGATATTGCACACTATGCAGCAATAAGTGCAGTAATTACTTTCTTAATCACTGGGCATAGAAGTGTTTTCCCTTCACAGATTTTAAAACTTTCAAAATCAGATATGTTGAATATCAACTTTGGAGAAAACATAGATAAAAGTAGTATTGACCTAACCTTAAAGAGTAAAACAAAAGTTGATGACTTTAAAAAAAGATTTAAATGGAGTGCAAAAGAATAGTATGACTTTAAAAGTTGGTACATTTAATCTTTTTCAATATGTTGCACCACCTTATTCTTGGTATACAAAAAAAGATAAATTTAGTATTGAAGAGTGGAAAGAAAAACAGTCTTGGGTAAAAACCCAACTTGTAGAAATGGATTGTGATATAGTTGGATTTCAAGAAGTTTTTTTTCAAAAGATGAATTAGAAAAACTTTGTAAAGAACTAGGCTTTGAGTATTTTCTTACAGTTGATAATGCAAAAACTGATAAAAAAAATGATAAAGTATTTATAAGTACAACTGTAGCTTTAGCTTCAAAGTTCCTATCCTAAAAACACAAAAAGTAAGTCCTCATATACCAAGTTTAAAAAAAACATGATTTTAAAGGTCATTTCTCTTTTTCAAGAGTTCCAATAAAAGCCTTAATAGAACTTCCAAATAGTTTACAAATTACAGTTTATGTAAATCATTTTAAATCAAATAGATTAAATGAATTTGAATATATCTTTAGCAAAGAGCATACTTTAAAAGAGAAAAAAAGAGAAAGTAAAAGAAGCTTTAGAAAACAACTACTCTCCAGCATTGAAACAAAGACTTTGTGAAACCTCATCTTTATACCATGATTTTAAAAAAATGTAAAACACCCTTAATCAGTCTGTGTGATTTAAATGATAAAGAGTTTAGCTTAAGTATAGATGCTCTTACAAATAGAGCATATCATGACAATAGAAAAAAAGTTTAACTCATATTTTCTTTTTGATAGTTCGTATTTAAGTAATAAAAAAAGAGTATAATCCTCATCCAGAAAAAAAAGATACAAAAAGAACTCCAACAAGTTACTATCAGGGATATGGAAATGTTTTAGACTATATATTTGTTTCAAAAGATTTCAATAAAAAAAGATAAAAATGCTTTAGGAAAGATTAGTTCTTTTGAAGTATTTGATAAACATCTTCAAGAAATAGAGATGGTTCACTTTTACAAAGCGACCATGCTCAAGTTGTATGTAAAATAGAACTATTTGAAAACTAAATATATTTTTGTAAAAAAATTATTTAACTGATTTGCAAAACTTTGAGCATCCTTTTGAGAAAAAGGAGCAGGACCTTTTGTAATTTCACCACTATCTCGTATCTCTTGCATCAAGTTTCTTATAGCAAGATACTGTTTTACATTATCTTGTGTATAGAGTTCTCCTCTATGATCTAAGGCATATGCATTTTTAGAAATTGTTCTATCTGCAAGTGGAATATCTGCTGTTATAACTAAATCACCCTCTTCTAAAAGTTCAACTATTTTATTATCAGCTTCATCAGCTCCTTGTTCTACAAGCAAGTAAGTGATTAAAGAAGATTTTCCTATATTTATCTTTTTATTTGCAATAACTACTGTTTCTAGTTTTAATCTTTCTATTGCTCTAAAAAGTATTGGTTTTAAAAGGTTTGGAAAAGCATCCCCCCCGTCAACATATAAAATCATTATACTATCTCTTGTACTCGTCCTACTTGTCCATCTTCTAACATCACTTTAATTCCTCTTGGGTGATATTTAGAATTTGTAAGAAGTTTTTTTACTACGCCTATAGTAAGTTTTCCAGTTCGTTGGTCTTTTTTTAATACAATTTTTACTTTTAATCCAACTTCAATATCATCACGTTCTCTATGGTCTCTTATCATTTCTATCCTATTTTTCTGAAAGTATATCTAAATAATCAATTTCTTGTCATGTGACATTTTCTTTTATAGAAAGAAATGCTAAAATATAATTATTTTCTTGGAAAAAGTTTATGAAAAGACTATTAATTTTACTCATATTTACAATCTCTGCTTTAAATGCAAACTTATTACAAGATGCTATAGATAAAGCTTCTGAAAACTCAGTTTTAAAGCTTCCTAATGGAGTTTATAAAGGCAATATCAAAATAAATAAATCTATCTCTATTATTGCAAAAGGTAAAAATGTAGTAATCCAAGGAGAAAATAAAGATACAGTTATTGAAATAAATGCTTCAAATGTGACTTTGAAAAATCTTATTATAAGAGGAAGTGGTAAAAGATTAGAAAATAGAGATGCAGCAATTAAAATATCTAACTCTAAAAATAGTATAATTGACTCTTGTACTATTGAAGACTCATTATATGGTATTGATACGGGTATGCTTACAGATTCAAAAATTATAAATAACACAATAAGTTCAAAAAAAATTAGAAGATATTTCCTTAAAAGGTGATGCTCTAAAACTTTACTATAGTAATAACAATATTATTAAAAACAATCTTATCACTGCATCAAGAGATATTACACTTGCATACTCTAATAACAATCTATTTACACAAAATCATATAGAAAAATCAAGATTTGGTATTCATGTTCAAAATAGCCATAAAAATAGATTTGACGAAAACCATTTTGAGTTTAACTCTGTTGGACTTATATTTGAGGGAGCTAAAGATACTGAAGTTGTAAATAATATGATAAAAAGTAATATAGGAAGAGCAGGAGTTGGTGTTTTAATAAAAGGTGTTTCAAATTTTATCTTCAAAGATAATATAGTAACTTTTAATAGTAAAGCTTTTTATATAGATGCAAAACACAATGAAGAGAGTATAAAAAGGTTTATAACAAACAATGAAATAAGCTATAACATGGAAGCTTTCCATTTCCATGGTGCAATAAAACAAAATATGATAAAAAAACAATACTATTATTGGAAATATTGATGATGTTGTAAAAAGTGTTAGAGGGAATACAACTTCAAAGAATATTGTAGAAGAAAACTATTGGGATCACTATTCAGGATTTGATAGAGATAATAATAACATAGGAGATACTACCTATAAGATGTTTCAGTATGCAGATAGATTATGGCATTACAATAACAAAGTCAAGTTCTTTTACGCAACACCTATAATCTCTATTTTAAATTTTATTCTTAGTTTGGCTCCATTTGTAGAGCCTGTACTTCTTTTAGAAGATACAAAACCTATAGTTGAATTACGTTAGGCTTTGTATAAAAGAGCTTTTTTTTGCTTCATCTAAATGATAAAAAAAATAAAGCTTTAAAAGTAAAAGTAACTTTTGTTTTTTTTCTCTTCAGAAATATCTAAAATATCAAAACTAAAACTTTTAGACTCTTCATCTTTACTTTGAACAGTTATTGATGTAGACTTTAATGTTCTCATCATATTCATAGCACTCTTATACTCTTTAGGAGCAATACCATCTAACATATCACCTCTTTTTTCTTCTCTTCTTATTGCATCAAAAAGAGTTGTAAAAGTATCTTTAAAAATAGATTTACTTAATGTAACTTTTACTTTTGATGTATGAAAGCTTCCACTTTTATTTAATAAAGGATTTGGTTTTATTGACCTTATCTCCTCTAACATTTTTAAAAAAGGATTTATTCCACCTAAAAGCTCAGCATATTGAGTAAACTCTTGGTGTAATTCTTCTTTGATTTCTTTTTCTAATTTATTAAAATCCATAATTCTCCAATTAATATTTATGGAAGTATATCCAAATTATTTTACTTCTATACTTTGATATACTTGTTTAGCTTGTAAGCCCATGCTTTATAAGCTTTTTGACCTAAATGAAGACCATCAGTAGTTAAATCTTCTCTTAAAAGATTTTCTTCATTTTTAAAAGAGTCATTTAAATCTACAAAAATTAAACCTTGCTTTTCGCAATACTCTTTTAGTAAGGAATTAAACTCTTCAATCTTTTTATTTACAGCTTTCATTTGTGTTATAAATACAGCTTGAACTATTAAATTTATATTCTCACTTTCTAAACTTTTTAGTATCTTTTTATAGTTTTCAAAAACTGTTTCCAATGGAATTGAAGTACATAAGTCATTTACACCTATCATAAGAAAGACTATTTTTGGTTCAAGCTCAACAACTTTTGTAACTCTACTTAAAACACCTTTAGTACAGTCCCCCCCATCTATTCCTAGGTTTACTATATGTTCATTCTTTAAAAGTTCTTTCCAATCACCTCTTGCTGTAATTGAATCCCCCCCAAGCATCACTATTTCTATACTTTTTTTCATCTTTATATCTTTTTATATTTTAAGAAAGAGCTTCATCAACAGCACTTAAAACATGCAGTTTAGTTGTATCATAAATTGGGATATCTACGTAGCCTTGTTTTATAAGCATACTAATTTCAGTACACCCTAAAATAACACCTTGAGCTTCACTCTCTTCTTCTAATCTTTTGATAATCTTTATATATTTATCTCTTGAACTTCTATTACATTTACCTAAACATAACTCTTTGTAAATAACATCATGAATAATATCTTGTTCTTTTTCATTTGGAGTTATTACTTCTATTCCAAACTTCTCTTCTATTCTATCTTTGTAAAAAGCTTCAGTCATTGTAAATTTTGTACCTAAAAGAGCAACTTTTTTGATACCATCTCTTTGTAAAACTTTTCCTGTACAATCTGCTATATGTAGAATTGGAATATCAATATTTTCTTTTATCTGAGGTACTACTTTATGCATAGTATTTGTGCATATAATTAAAAAAAATCTGCTTTAGCATCTTGTACTGCTTTTGCTTCAGCAGATAAAATCTTTGCAGTCTCATCCCATAAAGCACTATGTTGAAATTTCTCAATCTCTTCAAAATCAACAGAAGATAGAATAATCTTAGCACTATGAAGACCGCCAAGTCTGTTTTTTTATCTCTTCATTAATTAGCTTATAATAAGTTAATGTACTTTCCCAACTCATGCCACCAAGCATTCCTATTTTTTTTCATCTATTATTTCTCCGCTGTTAGTTTAAAACCTATGCAACTAATAAGGTCATTAAAAATATTAAAATCTTTACTGATTTTTATATTTGTAGTTAAAAAGATATGCTATTTTTTTTAGTAAAAGATTTTTATATTTTATTATAATCTATCTTTTTAAAAAATAGATTATAATAAAAAAGTTTTCTTTGAAGTTAAAGTTAGATAGTTCTTTATTAAAATTATATAAATAATTTATTTACCAATAAACTCTTTTTCATCTGTTTTTTGAACAACTTGTACTGCAATTTCATTTACTTCTCTTGCAACTTTATTTGCTTCACCTGCTGATTGTGCATTTTGCTGTGTTACTTGGTCAAGACTGTTTACAGTATCATTAATTTGTTCCATCGCATTAAACTGCTCTTTTGAAGACTCTGAAACATTATTGATTAACTCTAAAGTATGATGAATATTGCTATTTAATTTATCATACCCTTCAATCATATCAGTTGAAATTCTTTTACCACCATTTGCTTTTTCAGTTGCATTTTCAACTAATTCTTTAATCTCTTTAGCCGCTTCTGCTGAACGTGATGCTAGATTTCTTACTTCTTGAGCAACAACTGCAAACCCTTTCCCTGCTTCACCTGCTGTTGCTGCTTCAACTGCTGCATTTAGTGATAAAATATTTGTTTGGAATGCAATTTGATCAATTACTGTAATTGAATCAGCAATTGCTTGTGTTTGCTCATTAATTTCATCCATCGAAGATGCCGTTTTAGAAGCAAGTTCTTGTCCTATTGAAACTGAACTTGATACTTCATTTGCATAGTTTGTCATTTTAGCAATGTTTTGAGAACTATTTTGCATATTTGCAGTAATCTCTTCAATAGCTGCTGCAGTTTCCTCTAAAGATGCTGCTTGGCTATTTGCAGAGTTTGTAAGACTATCTACATTTGATGACAATTTATCTGAATTTGCCGTAAGAATTGAACCAATTTGTTTATTTTCAACTAACATATTTGAAATAGCTTGCCCTAAATTATTAACATCACTAGATAATGCTTTTAAATCTCCATCGAGTCCATCAAGTGATACTTGTGCTCGATAATCATATTGCGTATAGTTAGATAGAACTTCCATAGCATTTTTAATATTTTCTTCTACTGCAGCAAGCATTTCATTAATAACACCTTTTAACTCATTTAAAGAAGGATTTGAAGTTTGACCTTCAATTCTTGCATTTAAAAAAACCTTTCTTAGCTTCATTTGCACAAGATATTGCACTATCAACTAGATTTCTATCTTTTTCAATTCCATCTTTAATAGAAGAGATTGAAGTATTAACAGCATCCGCCATTTCTCCTAATTCATCTTTTGTTCCAAGATTAATAAACTCTGCTTCAGTTGTCTCTTTATTCATATATTTAAAAAAAACTCTAATAATCCAGTTTGGAACTTATTAAGTGGAGTTTTAATTGAGTTTGTTACTGCCATAATGATAATTATAGACAATACAACTGCTATTACTATCAAAGTATATAAAGTATATAAAGTATTATCAATTTGACTTAAAGCTTTTTCATAACTTTTAAGAGTCTCTTTATCCGCAGCATCAAAAACTGTTTTTAAATCTTTATTTATAAGTTGAAATACTTCATCTGTAACAGAAAGCATTGGAGTTGCCATTCCAACATCAACACTTAGCATATCAATTGCATCTCTTACAGTTAATCTATACTCTTTTTTATTTTTTTTCAATCTCTTTAATTATTTTTTTTGTTTTAGCATCTAGTTTTGCAGAAGATAATATTTTTAAATCTTTATCCATCTTTTTACCAATTTTTTTCTAAAAGTGCCAGTTGTTCATCTATTTGAGATTGTTCATAACCACCTGTAGCAAAACTAAATACTTTATATAAAACAGAATTATATAAGTCTACATCAATAAGCAATTTACTACTTGCTTTGTACAATTCAAACTTAACATCAACTATCTCGTTTAAAGTTTTTTTATCAGATTTTAAAGCATTATTTGAAAAAAAATTGCTAAGACTATGAGAAAAATTACAGCAATTGCAGGAGCAATTATAATTTTTTTACCTATTTTCATATTATTTAAAGCCAACATAATAAGTCCTATTTAAAAATTAAATAAAATAAATATACAATAAAAAAATATACTTATTTTATTTAATATTAAAATAAAAAACCCTTGATTAAAAATCAAAGGTTTTTATTAAGTTTATTACTTTTTATAGTAACCTGCCCCCCCGATTAATTGATTCTCACCAATTCCAATAACAAAAGATGATTTTGGAGTTTGTTTACCAGTTGTTGGATGTGCCCATACATAATCACTCCAACCTTCACCATCAGCTTTTACTACGTCAATAAAGTTTTTAAATAATTGATTTCCTGCTTTGTCTTTATATCTAAATAAATTTTTACCTTTTAATGGTTTTTTAGGATGTCCTGTAATTACACCGTCAAAATCATTTGCCCAAATATAAAGGTCACCTTTATCAAACTTACCACCTTTTTTTTACCAATCTCTTCTACACATTTTGCAACACCAACTTCATCACAAAAAGCTTTTCCTTCCATCACGTGTGCTTTTACCATATCAGCTGTAAGATCTGCATTATCTACTGCATATGCAAATGTACTTCCAAGTAATAATGCAGCTCCTAAGTTCATTAGTCTTCCCATGGGTTACTCCTTAAAGTTATTTTATAGCTTAAGTTTACATAAAAATAATAAATTTTTTTTCTTAAGAATTTTAATTATTTTTAGCTATTTTTAAGAATTTGAGAGAAATATTTTAAAATGCTATTTTCATGCAACTTTAGGCGTATAGCCAATATAATTACTAAAGGTTTTCAAATATTATTAAATGAGTGTGAAAAAAAATTAATTTTTAAATAATCCATATATAATTAATTGATTTTATCTAGTCCATTTTTATTTAGTTTATATATAGTAGGAGTAAGTTTTTCTATAAATGTTTTATGATGAGATACTATTATCATAGATTTTTTTAATAGAATTTAAAATCTCTATAATTTTATTTTCTGCATCTTCATCTAAAGCATTAGTTGGTTCATCTAATAAGAGTATCTTTGGTTTTGTAATTAAAATTCCTGCAAGTGCAACTATTTTTTGTTCTCCACCACTTAAATCATAGATGTTTCTACTTTCAAGATGCTCTATTTCTAAATCTTTTAACATCTGCATAGCTTTGTTATAAGATTCGTCTTTTTCTACACCTTTTGCTCTAAGGGCAAACATTACATCCTCTATAACAGTAGGACATAAAAAATGATCACTCACATCTTGAGGAAGATATCCTATATCACTTCTAAAATTTTTAAAATCTTTTAATGATTTCATCTCTTCGTGAAAAAGAAATACTCTTCCATTCTTTTGTTCAATAAGCCCAGCTACAACTTTAAGTAAAGAACTCTTTCCACTACCATTTGAACCTACTATTGCAACCTTTTCTTCATGAGAAACATTTAGAGTAACATTTGAAAAAAATCTCTTTACTTGGAGTCTCATAAGAAACCTCTTTTAAGTTTATTGAACAACTCATGCAATCACCTTTTTAACTATTAACATACACACTAGAAAGATTAAAATAACGTCATAGTATGTTAGTTTAGAATTATTTATTAAATATATTTTCCCATGAAAACCTCTTAATTTAAAAGAGTCTTGCATTGCATTTGCTTTTTTTTATTGATTTTACAAAAATATGACCAAATAGATTTCCATATGTTTCATAAGTAAATAATGATGAACTTCCTTTAAAACCTCTTGCTCTTAAAGTTTGTCTTATTTTTTTTGAATTCATCAGTTAGTGACTGAATCATCTTTAAAGTAAAATAAACACTACTTACAAACTTTTTAGGAAACCTTAGTTCATTTAAAGCTCTAACTACATCATATCCACTTGAATGTGAAAAAAAAGTAAAAGATTAAATAGAATAATCATATTTGTTCGAATATAGATATTTAAAGCCTCTTCAAATGATCCTTGAATCAAAAGAACTACAAATATCATCAAAATAAAAAGATTTAAGAAAATCAGCTTTTTTTAATATTGTCAAGAAGTTTTTATATTCACAATAAATTGCAAAAATAATAGGAGCTAAATAAAGAACTTCAAACTGATTAAAACTAATAAATACAGAATAAAGAAAAGCAGATATTAAAAGAATAGAAGAGTTAAAACGACTCATCTTTTTATCCTTTTAAGCCCTAAAAAAAATTAGTGCAATTAAAAATGCTGCGAACAAAGACTGAACTAAACTATTTGATTTAGAGACTTCCTCTTTCTTTTTATTTATATTTTTTACTTCTATAGAACTAGTTGCTGCATGACCACCTATTGCTTCTACTTTTACTGTAAGTTTTGAAGTTAACTTATCAAAAGTATAATCACCTTTCTCATCAGTTTTAGAAGATTGTAAAAGCTTGTTTTTATCATCAAAAACTTCAACTTTACAACTTTTGCATGGACTACCTGATGCAAAATAGGAATTTAAAACTATTTTATTATCCTCTTCATATAAAAAGATATTTAATTTATGTGCAAATAATGAACTTATCAAAAGAGTAATAAAAAAAATACTATTTTCATAAATTCACCTCTTCTAAAAGTTGAGGAATAGATTTTTTTAAATAGTTTATTAAAAACAGAGTAACAAGACCTTCTATTACCATTGCTGGAACATTTGCAAAAATAATAGTATATGAAGCTATAAGATATTCATCTTTTGAAATAGCTAAAATAAAAGCTAAAAAAAATAGTTGAAAGAAATACAGATAAAAAAACCTACTGCAAAGTATTTTATCTTTTGACTTAAAAAAAATTTAAGGCTCCTAGTTTTACCAAACTATAGATAATAAAACTTGGTAAAGCCATAATTATAAGATTTGCTCCAAGGGAAGTTAATCCACCAAATCCTAAAAGTGTAGCTTGAAGTAAAAGTGCAATTAAAATTGCAAGAAAAACTGATGAACCTAAAACAATACCTATAATACCAATGAGAACTAAATGTATTTGAGTAGGGCCTAGAGGGATATGAATAAATGATGCAATAAAAAATAGCACTCATAGCTGATACTAAAGCTATGTTGCTATTTTTTATATTTTTTAAAGAATAAGCTAATAATCCAATACCAATAATTGAAGTAGCAATTACCACATCACTTGATAGTATTCCATCAGATATATGCATCTTTTAATAAACCTTTATCCAAAGCAATGCTCCATTTTCTATTGGATACATTTTACCATCATATTCTTTTTGTCCCTCTTCAATCAATGCAGCAAATCCCCCCCACCAACCTTTGTGATTCATTACAAAAGAGAAAATACCATTTTCATCTGTTTTAACAACTTGAGTAATATGTGAATCAGTTGGAGCTTTTAGTCCAAATTCATTATACAATTCAACTTCTACTTCTATATTTGAAGCTGCTTTTCCATTGTGTAATACTTTTCCTTGAAAAAGATTTCCAGAATAAAGACCAAAAGGCTTTACCATAGGTATAATCTCATATTTTAAGCCAAGAGGTTCATCCCAACCCTCTTCTAAACCAAAAGCAGAAACTATTAACTTAGGTACATGAAGAATATACTTCTCTTCAGCAGGCTCAAAATAAGCTTCAGGTTTTACATAAAATTGATACACTCCAGGTCTTTTGATTTTATAGTTTGTCTGCCAAGCTTTATGCTCAAACCTTTTAGTCTCAGTAAGAGGCAATTTTTCTTTACCTAAAAAAAATACCCTCAGGTTTTTCCATAGTCATACCAGACTGCTCAAAAGGGTGAATAAACATAGCATCAAATTTTATATTTGCATTATCTTTTAATTTAATATAATCAGAAGATGGTAAAAAAAAGTTAAAAAAAATGAGCACTTAAAAAAAAGTTATTGTTGAGATAAATAAAAAAAACTATCTTTTTCAAAATAAGCTACCTTTCTATAATATTTAAAAAAATTATAGATTTTTAGCTTTTATAAAGGAATAAATAAAATTGTTTCTTATGTATTTTTAGAACTAAAGTGAATATATATTCGTTTTTTTATTTACATCAACTCTTTTTTTTATTGAACACTCTTTTGTAATAGAATTCTCTTGTAAGATAAATTTAAACTCATTTAAATATAACTTACCTTTTATTTCTACTGTATAAGGAATCTTGTATATTCTTGAATCACCTTTACAAGTATATTTTGTTCCCTTTCTAATAATAGGATTAATCTCTTCAAACTCTTCATTCTCTTCAAAGTCAATAACAGTTTTATCATTAAAAGATAATACTTCCTCACTTACTTCTTTATTAGATAACTTCTCTGTTTCTATTTGTGAATCAATTTTTATCTCTTTAGTATCTACTATAGATTTTTCTATTATTTGTTCTTCTACCTTCGATACATCTTCTGAATTATTATTAAAAAGTATAATTATTAATAAAAAGGTATTTATCAATGAAATTAAAATATGAAGTAATTGAATTTTATCATTTATTTTTTTTACTTTCTACTTGAGATGAAACCGTTATTTTTTCTTCTAAGGAGTCAATCTTTTGTGTTATCTGCTCTATTTTTTCATTTTCATTTAATACAATATTTCTATTTAGTTCATGTAATTGATTTAATATATTTTGATATTTGTCTTTTTCTTTATACATTCTATACCTTATAAATCGTTTGTTCTTTCTTTTATTAATAAAATCAATTTTTCCCAATCCATATTTGAATCTTTTGCAAAAATTGTATTAAATGTTCTACTATTCCAATATACAAAATCAATTGGATTTATATATTCCTCTGCAAATTTTACTTCATAATGTAGATGAGGACCATTGCTCTGTCCAGAATTTCCTGATAATCCAAGAAAATCACCTTTTTTTATTATCTGTCCTTGACTAACAGATATACTACTCATATGTGCAAACAATGTCTTAAAACCAAAGTTGTGAGAAAGTACTACCATTTTTCCATAACCACCGGGATCTTCAACTCTTGCTTTTGAAACTATTGCATCAGCAGGAGAATAAATAGGTGTACCAATCTTTGCTCTTAAATCAAGTCCCGTATGGAGCTTTCTTTTATTTAAAATTGGATGTATTCTATAACCAAACTTCGAAGTAATAAAAGTTTTTTTCTAGAGGAGAACCACTAGGAATAGAACTTAATACATAAGTTTTATCTTTTTCACTTAATTTTGTGTTTAAATATATATTGTCTTTTTTTGGAAAGATCAAGTCCAATATTAAGTATTTGTTGTAAATCAACTAATTGGTCATTTAATTGGTCTATCTCATTTATTCGATTATTAATCTGTATTTTGTAAAGACTATCTTTTGTTTTAATAGAACTTTTTAAATCAAAAATATACATATTTAGATATATAATATATGCCCCCCCAAACATACAAATTATAATCAATAATAGTAGTATATTTCTTCTACTATTTATATTTGCTATTTTCAATTTAAAATATACTTTCTAAGAAATCAAAACAAATATAGTGTATAGATACACTATATTTACTATTTTTTTATGTATGTTGTAAGGTCATCCATTGATACTAATAGATTTTTACCTGATATTTTTCCATATTGTTCACCGATAGTTGAAGTATAAACTTTTTCAATTCTGATTAAATTTCCTTTTATGTAAAAAGGATTTCTTAATTTTTTTTCATCTATCTCTGAAACACCATAAAGTTTGCCTTTATAAGCAAATACCTCTATACTTTTTGTAAGCATTCTATAGTAAGTACCTTTTAGTACTCTTTTTTTAGGTTTTTCTATCTTCTCTTCAGCTATAACTGGTTTTACCTCTTCTACAATTATCTCTTTTTTAGCTTCTTGTGGTTCAGGTTGCTGTTTATTTGCTTCACAACCTACAAAAATAAATACTAAACAAGCCAATAAGATATTTCTTTTCATATAATTTCCCTTTTTACTTTTTTGATATTAGAAATCTTTTTCTAATCTTTTTATTTACATCTTCAAACTTTACATACAATGGTGTTATTTTAAATACTTTAAAACCAAATAACATACTATTTTCTGAATAGTAATTGCCATCATAAAATATTTTTCCATCTTCAAGTTTTAATTTTTTTATATATTTATCAATCTCAGTAAGAGATTTTAATTTGGGAGTATCTGTTGAAGCGACTATTGTCGATTCATTTGAAAGGTTTTCAATTTCATTTAATGCTTCTTCTGAATTAGAAGAGACTTCTATATTTTCTTCTACTTTCTCAACAATATCTTTTTTTAGTATCTGCAAGATTAGCAATCTGAGTTTCTACTTTTTCTTCAATTTCATTTTCAATTGTTTTTTCTTCTATATTTATTTTTTTCAGCTATTATCTCTTTTTCTTCAACATTAGCTACTTCTTCAGTGGCTTCTTTTGTTTCTATTATTTTATTCTCTGTTTTAGGTTCAACTTTAGATACTAATACCTGATTTTTATCTTCTACTATCTCTTTATTACTAATACTTTTTTTATCTGTTGCAGTACCAATAAAATATATTGCACCTAAAATAACTAAAAGAGGTAATGCATAAAGAATATAGTTTTTATTACTATTTGTATTTTCAATTATTTCTTGACTATTTTTTTGATTTATCTTCTATAATTTCATCAGTTTCAATAGTTTCTAGTATCTGAATATTTTCATTATTTTCTGTATTTAAATTGAAATCTTCGACATTTATTACTTTATCTTTAATATTTATAATCTCATTTACATCTAATAAATCTTCATTCTCATCAAGTTCTTTGATTAATCTATTTATTATTTTATTGTCACTACTAATATATTCATTCTTTTTAATTTGATTTAAAATATTTAGTAATTCTTCATCATGTTTTATCTCATACTTATTTAATAAGTAATTTGAAGACAAATCTCCAGTCTCATCATCTAGTATCTCTTTATAAATATTATTATAGTTTTCGAAATTCACGTCTAAAAGCCCTTGTTTACAGTGTTTATATAGAATCTATTACAAATAATCATTTGTATTATTACAGAAAAAATGTTAAAGTTAGTTTAAAATAAAATATGTATAATCATTACTCATAAATAATAGTAATTAATATTTTAAAATAAGTAGGTATTTTATGGATTTTTTTAAACTTAATAGATCGTTAATCAACTCTCTTGAAAACAAATTTATTATTTTTGGAGCAGGTTATAAAGGAGGAATTGGAAAATCAGTTTTATCCTTAGGTTTAGCAAAAGAGTTTAATATTCCATATATTACTAATGACCAGGGTTCTGCTATATCTGGAAATGTAAACTTTTATGATAATACGTATTTAACATATGATTTTAAACCTGATCAAAAGTTAAGAGATGCAAAGGTTGTGATTATTGATTTAGCTGGCTGTTTTGTTTTAGATAAAACTATACTCAAGCTTATAAAAGATTCAAACCTAATCATTTTGCCAACAGGTGAAAATCCATATCTTGATCATACTGGTTGTTTAATTACTGCTAGTAATTTATTTGATTTAAATAAAAATATTTTATTTGTAACTACAGGTATAGAAAAAGAGAAATTAAAAGAGACTATTTTTGAATTTAATAAAGTAAAAAGTAAATATCCTCATTTTGAAAGATTAAAAATATTTGGTCTGTCAAAATGTAATGAAATCATATATGAATCAACTGCAAAAAAAAGAAGTTATATAAGAACTTATCTCTCTTTAGATGAAAGTAAAAAAAGAAGAACATAAGCCTTTTATAAAAGACTGGTCTAAAATTATAAAAGAAGTAAATACTAGGATAGAAGCTTTTAATTAAAAAGCTTCTATAAACTCTATTTTTCTTTTCTTATACAAAAGAAACCTATATCATAGTATTGAAATTCTGGGTTATTGAAAAATGTCATTTGATTTTTTTGATACTTTAAAATATGAAGAGTCTGAAAAATTCCAAGAACCACCTTTTAAATAGTTAAACTCATTTTTTTTCTAAACTTGATGTCCAAGACCAAACATTTCCAACCATATCACTTATTCCATATTTAGAATTTCCTTGAGGGAAAGCTCCTATTTCTGATGTTTTATGTAATTGGTTAGATGAATTATTACAATAATTTCTATTCCACGTGTTCCCCCCCCAAGGATATAGTCTCTCTTCTTCACCACCTCTTGCAACATAATCCCACTGTTCTTTTGTGGGAATATCATATATATATTTATCATCAATACTTGATAAATAATTACAAAATGCTTTTGCTTCATGGTAAGTAACATAAACAACTGGTTGTAAATCTTTGTTGAAATTTTCTTTTAAAAGATTTTGTTTATATTTTTTCTTATAGTAACTCTTCTCTTTTTCTAACATAGTTTCATATTTTTCATCAAGTGATGAAATTTTATTATTCATCAGCCAAACTTTTGATGCCATTTCATTCCAAAAAGAGATTTCGTTGTATCCATTTGCTTGGATAAATTCATTAAACCATTTATTTGTAATAACATATTTACTCATTTCAAAATTTTGACCTGGTATTTGAATAAACTCTTTTTCATCTACGTCTTTATCTTCAATTAAAACCATAGTATCTTCAAAATCAGTTTTATAAATAGGTTCATCACTTGGAGTTGATTCTATATTATTTAAATGAAGAAATTCAAATGTCTCTAACCTTAAATTTCTATGCTCTAACCAAAACTTACCCTGCTCTGTACTAAATATCATTCTTAATGATTCAAAATCATTTTCTAAAACATTTAATAACTGTTCATTTTGTTTTTGACTTATATTAAAATGTAAACTTGAATCCTCTTTTATATATGTTTCATGTTGGATAATTTTAATTATATACTTTACAATAGATTCATTTTTTTTACTAAAAGAGGATATATATCAGAATACAACTCTTCTAAAGTACAAGATATAGCAAAAAGTGAATATATAGTTGTAGTATCTAAAGTTGTATTGGGATTGATTTTCATAAAAATTTTAGAGCTTACTTTTATACGGTTAATTAATCTTATTATAAACCTTGGCGTAATATTTTCTAAAGAAGAGATAGATAATATTACTTTTTTTAATCGACTCTTCTAACTTTTTACTACTGTTTGTTTTTGAATAGATATTATCAATCAAATTTGATATCTTTCCATTGTAAGATGGCAAGTAAAAAGGTAGTTGAACCATCTTATCTAGATAAATTTTACCAGAAACTTCACTGTTGTTATCAAAACTATTTTTTTCGTCTATTTTCTAAAAAGTCTTCTAAAATATTTCTATTGGCAGCTAGTACAAAAGATAAACCTTTTAAGTCTAAAATCAAATTTATACTCTCTAAAAGTTTAACTGCATTTTTTTGGTAGACACTTATCTAAATCATCTATAAATATAACTATCTTAAAATTTTGATCATCAAGAATTTTTTTCTAAACCTTTTAAAAGCTCAAAAATCTGGAAAAAAAGTACTTTGATTTAATAGATGTTTTTCTAAGTTATCATCGCTATTATTTTCTTTTAACGAATCTAGTTGGACTTTTATATTTACTACTGCATATTTTAAATACTTTATATAATCAAGAATATTAACAATAACATCTTCTTCGAAATTGTTTCTGTTTTTTTTGAATAGTTTTTTTCTAAAACATTACATAAATCTAACAACGGATGTTCATCATTTTCAAATTTCCATGCATTGTAAAATACATTTATGATTTTTTTCATCATCATTTTTTTTATTAAAGAGATTTGTTTCTCAATAAATTTCAGTAAAGATGTTTTACCTTTTCCAGCTTCTGCAAATATCCCAACTGTATATGGAGTCGGTGTTTTTAAAATCGCTTCTGTTATTACTTCAGAATATGCATTAAAATCTAAACTATCATGTTCAAAATCTACAATAGCCTCATCAGATATAAGATTCAAGTCAACATTTATACTATTAGACATATAACTACCCTTGTTATAAAAATTGTTAAATAATATCAGAAATACATTAAAAAGTTATTAAAAATAGGGTGTTTTATAATGAAAAAAAATAATTAATAACAAAATAATTGATTAAGTATAAATCTTAACTATATTTATACTTATACGCTAGATTAAGATTGTCTTGTAATTATAGGATCAACTCTATTACTTCCATA
>JDSG01000114.1_pt1 | contig 24503 bp, 44 predicted proteins | sample 199341 | NCBI WGS metagenome assembly JDSG01 (sample SAMN02584197, study PRJNA231836) | bioreactor metagenome | isolation source: continuous culture bioreactor short generation time transfer1 day 52 after... | place: Germany: Bremen | reverse complement strand
TATATAATACAAAACATAGATTAGATCATGATTTTGAAGATAGTATAGTTTATGAAATTCAAAAAGATGATTTGAACGCTCGTGTCTTAACAAATAACATTTATGTACAACCTCTTGTATTAGGAAATCAAAGATTTAATATGACTCTTGTCGAGACTGATAAATCTATAAAGGAAGTAGAAGAAAATAATAATAAAATGATTATTGCAATATTGATTTTTTCTTTTTTAATGTCAATAATTTTTAGTATAATTTTTTCAAATCCTTTAAAACATATGTATGAAATTGTAGTTTTTCAAGCAGAAAAATTACATGATTTAGCAACTAATCTTGATAAAAAAAAGTGCAAATAGAATCTTTAAAGAATGCAAAAAAAAGATAGACTTTTACAAAATCAAAGTAAATTAGCTGAATTAGGTGATATGATTGGAAATATTGCACACCAATGGAGACATCCTTTGACAAGACTATCTTTAATTTTACAAAATTTAAAAGCGTATCAAAGTAAAGGAAAGTTAAGCGATAAGATTCTAAATGAGTCTTTAGATACTTCTATATATCAAATTGAATTTATGTCAAGTACTATTGATAATTTTAAAGATTTTTATAAAAAAAAGATACACAAAAGAAATATTTTTATGTAACTGAAGCAATTGATTCAATATTAAATATTATAGGACATATGTTTGAGCATAAAAATATTGATATTGAGATAAATGATAAAGATAATGTAGAGATATATGGTAATAAGAATGAATTTTCTCAAGTGCTTATGAATTTGATAGTAAATGCAAAAGATGCATTTGATGAAAATAATAGTCTGAACCCAAGAATAAAAATAGATATAGAAAAAAATAATAGTGAAGTCAAGATAAGCATATTAGATAATGCAGGAGGAATACCTAAAAATATAATTAATAATATCTTTGATCCTTATTTTACAACTAAAAAAAGTAAAGGAACAGGTATAGGTTTATATCTATCAAAAGCAATTATAGAAGATAAAATGGAAGGGAAAATTGTAGTAGAAAACAAAGAAGAGGGTGCTTTATTTTCTATTTATTTAAATACTAAATAAAGCAAATTTTATTTCTACCTTCTTCTTTTGCTTTATATAAGCTATAGTCTGCTCTTTGAATTAATGAAGAAATAGTATCCTTATTTCTATAATCAGCGATACCAAAACTAGCAGTTAAATGGCCTATTATTTTAAAAACTTTTTTTGCAATGATAGTTCTAAGCTTTTCTGCAATAATTATTGATTGTTCCATTGTCGTTCTATCAAGAATTATTATAAATTCTTCTCCACCCCCCCATCTCCCAACAATATCATTTGCTCTAATGTTATTTTCAAGAGTGTGTGCAAATTCAATTAGAATTTCATCTCCTAATAAGTGTCCATATTTATCATTTATAAGTTTAAAGTTATCAATATCAACAAAAATTATAATAAAATCATTATTATCGTTTTTTTTCCATAAATGAGAATTTCTTTATTAATAAGTTATCTAAAAATCTCCTATTATAAATAGATGTTAATTTATCAGTAATTACTAGTTCATTTAATTTTTTATTATCTGTTTCAATATTTTTTACTCTATTTTCTAATTGAACGTAAGATTTTTCTCTTTTAATTTTACTAATTATTGAAGAAAAATGTACTAATAAATCCCTGTAATCAACAGGTTTTTGAAGAAATTTATATATTCCAATATCAATTAGTTTTAATAGTCTATCTGATTCTGTGTGTGCAGAAATTACAACTATTACTTGATATGGATTTAGTTTAATTATCTCCTTAGATAGTTCAACTCCATCCATTTTAGGCATACTCAAATCAGTAATTATAATATCATAGAAAGCATTGTTTTTTTTCAATGAAATTATTATATTTTTCTAGAGCAATTACACCATCTTCCGCAATTTCAATATTTGAAAAGAAGTTTTCTAAAAGTTTAATAAGTTGATTTCTTACATCATCATTATCTTCTATAAATAGTACGTTTAGTTTTTTACCATAGTCTATTAATTTTTTTTAAATCTGAACTCATTTTATCCTAACTAACATAATTAAAAGAGTTATTTAAGTGTTATTTTTTTTGATTAAAAATATTATATCAAAAGAGTGTCTCAAAATTGTCTCAATATAAAAAAATTATAAAAATTTCTTATATTTCAATTTGTAGCCATGAGAATATATTGACTCAAATATCTCGTAATCTAATTTAGACTTTAGTCTAGATACGAGATTCCTAACTCTTTTACTATTTGCACTAAAGTCAGAAAAGATATAAGTTTCAATTTCGTCATAAGTTTTTAATGCACCCTTTGAATTTATAAAAAGAGTGAAAAGCTTAATCTCATTTTTTTGTTAATTTTATGGGAGTTTCATTTTTATATAGAAGTGATTCTTCTGAATTCCAGATAAAATTATCTTCTAGATGAATAATATGTTCATTTGAGATATTAAGTTTATTTTTTTTCTATTATATTCATTAGTGCATTTGAAATTTGTTCATTCTTATAAGGTTTTAAAATATATCCATCTATACCTGCACTAATTGTTTGTAGAAAATATTCAGTGTTATTGTGGGCTGAAAAAAAATTAATATAGGAATATTCTTATCATATTCTCTAATTGTATTAATCATTGAAATTCCATCAATAACAGGCATTTCAATATCAGTAATAATTAAATCAAAGGAAGTAGATTCATATTTATTACTTGCAGTAAAATAGTTTAATCCTTCTTCACCATTTTCTGCAACTGTAATGTTGTCAAAAAAATATTTGAAGCATCTTTAATGTCTGCTCTCTTACATCTTGATTATCTTCAATATATAAAATATTTAAATTTTTTGTAATTGAAATTATTTTACGTAATTTGTCTTGATTCATGAATATAACACCTTTATATTAAAAAAAACATTATATATAAAAAAAGTTTGAAGATTAATTAATAGAAAGATTTAATAAAATAAAATGAAATTTTTTTTGTCACTTTAGTGACATGGCGTGACAACTAAGCCTTGAAGGCTTAATTGTTATGATTGGTTTTTAATATGACAAACTTCGTCTTTAAGGTCTCTATTTTTATATGCTAAGGCAATTGTAACAAAAACACCAGCTGTTACGTAGTAAACCCACATTGGAATTGGTACAGGGTCTCCTGTTGCATATGAGTGCATTCCTGATAGATAGAAGTTAACACCAAAGTATGTCATTAGAATTGTACTAAATGCTAACAATGCGGCAGCAGAGAAAACAAACGGAGTATTTAATATTTTAACAAATCTTAAGTGAACTACAATTGTATATGTAACGATAGCAACATACGACCAAGTCTCTTTAGGATCCCATCCCCCCAATATCTACCCCCCATGATTCATTTGCCCAAACTCCACCAAGGAAGTTTCCTACAACGATTGCAGCTAAACCAATTATAAGTGCAATTTCATTAATTGCAGTGATATGTTTGATAGTATTATCAATATGAGGTCTATTTTTTTCTAAATATAAACATGATTAATGACATAAAGCCTAATATTGCTCCAAGTCCGAAGAATCCATAAGATGCAGTTAAAATAGATACATGAATTGTTAACCAGTATGATTTTAATACTGGCACTAGGTTTGTTATTTGAGGGTCAATACTTGTTAAGTGAGCTGTAAACATGAATATTGCGGCAACTATAACTCCAGCACTTAATGCAAGAAGTGATTTTCTAAAGAAAATAACTGCAGCAAAAACAGCAGACCATGAAATATATAATAATGATTCATAAGTATCAGACCAAGGTGCATGTCCTGAAACTACCCATCTAAATCCCATACCAAAAGTATGTATTGCAAAAAGCAGAGTTAAAAGAATAAAAAAATACAAATGTTGTTTTTCTAGGTTTGATTTTTGGGTTAAATACTACAATAAATGCAACAGTTAGCATAATTAATCCTAAAATTAAATATGCAATAGTCAATTTAGGAAAAACTGAAAGATTGTTAAACATTATCTCATTATTTATTTCAGATTCACTTGGCATAATTTTAGCCCCCCCAACTTTTGATTGGTATTGTTTTATCATGTCAATAAATTTATTTGAAACTTCCCAATTTTCATTTACTACGGATGTAATAAAACCTCTAGTTAATGATTCAATAGCTTTTTGATTATCACCTTTAAATGTTTTAATAGCATCTAATGGTGCATACCATTTATTGTTATCATTTGCATTTAATTGAGGGAACATTTTAAATAGATTTCCATTATAAACCATAAAAGCAATATTTAGTTTTTCATCAAGTTTTATAATATCTTTTTCAAAAGTTCCTCTTTCGTTAGGTTTTGTCATAAAGGCTTTTTGTGCTTCATCATTTAGAACATATTTACCTTCTTTAAAAACTTCTGAAAATGCTATATATTTTCTTGTTTTATCAATTCCTAAAACTTTTTTTTAATTTAGGTGTTTTGATTTTTATCATTTTTACATTTCGCCATACTTCAGGACGTGAAAGCATACCTAAAATAATTTGATCTGAATTCATACCAAACATTGAGCTTTTTCCAGTTAATTTTGTAACAATCTCATTATTTAATGTATTTAGTGGTTTCATTCTACCACCACCACTTTGAACTACAATTCTTGAAAAGTTTTCTGATGTAATTTTTGAGTTCTTTTCAAAATTTTCAAGATAAGTTTGTGTATCATTAAATGAAGTTTTAATTTGTAAGTTATGATTTGGCTCAGCAGCATTTGAATTTGTAGAATTAAATGCAATAAGAAGTAGAGCTGTTATACACGCACTCGCAGTACTTTTTGCACTCACAAATTTAGTCAACTTTCTAAATCTTGATTTTTTATCAAAAAAAAGTTAAGTAATAAACCTAATGTTAATAAGAAATATCCTAAATATGTTGGCCATTTACCTGGGTCATTATTTACAGACAATATTGTTCCTTTTTCATCTTGATCATAAGAACTTTGGAAAAATAAGAAGTTTCCTTGATGTAGAGTTCTGTTCATAAAAATTCTATAGTCAAATGTAGATCCATCTTTTTGCATTACTGTAACTTCTGATGCATATGAAGAAGGAGCCATACTTCCAGGGTATCTATCTAATTGAAAATCCCTCAATTTAATAGAAAACGGTAGTTTTAAAACTTTTGAACCATATTCCAATGTTACAATAGTATCTCCAAAATCTTCCATTTTAGATATACCTTTTTGACCTCTTTTCCCTGGTAATCTTACAGTTTTTGTTTGACCATTTAAAGTTAAATCAACTGTTAATATACCCATTTCAGATTGGCCTTTTTTACTTACTAAATAATCTACGTATTTTACATTTAGATTTTTATTATTAAATTTAACATCATAGTCAAAATCATTTTTAATTTTTCCTAATATTTGAACAAGACTATTTGATGTACCTTCTTCCATACCTTTTTTTTAAAGATGCAGCAGCAAGTTCTAATGGGTACTCTTTATAAAAAGAAGCATTTTCTTGTTTAATTTTTATTTGCAAGTATGGCTCAAGTGAAACCATTCTATTTTCTGTTTTACCTTCTCTAATATGGATAATTCCTTCATATCCAATATATCTTGTTACTCCAGCACCAATTAGAATCACAACAAATGCAGTGTGAAAGATAAATCTAGGTTTGTGTTTCCACATTTTATATTTAAAAATAATTCCAGTTAGATTAATTGTTGTTAAAACTAAAGCTATTTCATACCAGATATGATTATATACAAGTACTCTGGCTGTTGAAGTTCCGTAATCGTTTTCAATAAATGTTGCAATACCAGCACCTATAGCTAAGATAGCTAGTAACATTAATGTTGTCTTAAAGGAGAATAAGACGTTTGTGAAGTTTTTCACGCTATGTCCTTTTTTTGAATATAGAAATTTGTTTATTATACACTTATAGTATGAACTTTATGTGGAGTATTCTATATAGTAATAAATTTAGGAAATTATAACTAATAATTATTAGTATATTCTTTGATTGTAATCATCTATTTAATAAATTATGACTATAATTGCGTCATGGATTTAGAAATATTAAAACAAAAAAAAGAAGATTGTAGATCTTGGAAAAATGTACAACCTTGGTATAACCAGTTATTAAAAGTTTTTGAGTTAGAAAAAGGAAATGTAAAAATTGACCATGGAGATTGGTTCTCAGTTGGAAGACGTGAGAATTTAACAGATCAAGAGTTCGCCTTAATTGAAGAGACTGCAAAAAAAAGTTGATTCCTTGGAGAAAAGGACCTTTTAATATATTTGGTTTAGAAATTGATAGTGAATGGCAGAGTAATATAAAATATAATTTAATTAGACCTTATTTCAATTTAAAAGATAAAGTTGTTGCAGATATAGGTTGTAACAATGGTTATTATATGTTTAGAATGTTAGAGGATAAACCAAAAAGATTAATTGGTTTTGATCCTTCACCTTTAACATTACATCAATTTGAATTTATTAACCATTTTGTAAAATCAAATATTATTTATGAAATGTTAGGTGTAGAACATCTTGAGTTTTATAATCATAAATTCGACTTTATTTTTATGCTAGGTGTTTTATATCATAGACCTGATCCTGTAGGAACTTTAAAATCATTAGCACGTGGATTGAATAGTAAAGGTGAGATATTAATTGATACTTTTATGATAGATGGTGAGGAAGAGATTTGTTTAACCCCCCCTGATAGAAGATATTCAAAAATTCCAAATATATATTTTATACCTACAATTCCTGCATTAAAAAATTGGTTAAAAAGAGCAGGTTTTGATAATATTGAAGTAATTGCAACAACAACTACAACAAGTGAAGAACAAAGAAAAACAAAATGGTCTTTTGATCAAAGTTTAGAAGACTTTTTAGACCCAGATGACCCAACAAAAACAGTAGAAGGTTATCCTGCACCTAAAAGAGTATATATGAAAGCGAGAAAGATACAGTAGTATTAGAATAATTCGATTGTGTCTTCTTCTTTTAGTTCTTTATAATTAAATAATTGACTTCTACCTTTATTTTTTTGCTTCATAAAGAGCTATATCAGCATGTTTAATTGTTTTATCAATTGAATCATTCTCATCATACGTTTCAAAAACATCAATTCCTACGCAAATAGTTTTTTTTGTAATGTTTGTCCATTATTATTTACAGATACTTTAATTTTACTAAAATCTTCGATTATATTATGTGCTATTTTTAGAATATCAGATTCATTGTTTGAGCTAAGCATAGAGATAAGAAATTCATCGCCACTAAGCCTTGCTACCATATCAAACTCCGAAATATTTGTGTGGATAACTTTTGCAAGTTCTACTAGTATCTGATCACCAATATCATGGTCAAATTCATCAATAATTGCCTTAAAGTGATCAACTCCAATCATCAAAAGTAAATACATGTATAATCTTTTTAGATAAAGAAATTTGTTTATTAAGGTTTTCTATTAAGTAGTGTCTATTATAAACTTTTGTAACTGAGTCAAGAGATAATGACTCTATAAAGTTTTTCTTGATAATACCATTTTGCAAAATAGGAGAAATCTGAAAAAGAGCAGCTTCAATAATATTATATTGTTCGGATAATATTTCGTAGTGTACTTTAGAAGTTGCACTAAAAGATACTATTGCATTTAAATTTGTATGTGTATTTATAATAAAGAAAAAAGATAGGTTATCATCTAAGTAAAATTCATCACCTTCAATAAATATATTTTCTCTATTATTTCTTTCTATATCGAATAATGCAATTGTTACATTGTCTATATTAAAATTTGTATGTAGCCAAAGATAGATATCTTCTGCCATTTGCTTAATATTTGATGAATATTGCAATTGTTCATATAGTTTATATATTTTTTTTCTAATGATTCATATGCATTTTTATTATTTGCTGATTCTTTAATAAGTTCTAAAATATTATTTTTCATTATTCACCTTAAAAAAGTTCAATGGTATCATCATTTTTTTTATATTTAAAGTATTGACTTCTACCTTTGTTTCTAGCTTCATATAAAGCTATGTCAGAAGACCTGAAAATTTCCTCTATCTTGTCAGCATCATCAGGGAAAATTGATATACCAGTACAGATAGTTTTTTTAAGAATTTGATTGCTATTTTCATCAACAATTACATGAACATTCTTAAAATTATTTATTATTTTATCAGCAACTATTATAGCATTATCTTCATTAGAAATATTATGTAAAATAATTAAGAATTCATCAGCATCAATTCTAGCAACAATATCTGAGTTTCTAACAGTTGTTGATAAACTTCTTGCTAACTCCTTTAAAACCTTGTCTCCCGTGTGATAATCAAACTCATCAATTACTGCTTTAAAGTGATCAATTCCAACTTTTAAAAATGCCATTTTTTTTCTTTCTCTTTGAGATAAAGGGAGTGAACTTTTTAAATATTCATCTACATATTGTCTATTATATAAACCTGTAAGTGAATCTTTTAATGTGATTTCAACAAGTTTAAATTCTAAATATTTATTATAAATTGTTTGAGAAACTATATCAAAAGTTGTTTTTATCAATAACAGAGTATCATTTATATTTTCAAATTCTCTTTCATGGTAATATAAAATAGATACTTTTAATTTATCTCCATTATCATTTAATCTAACAAAAAAAATCTTTAGACAAAAAAACTATTATCATATTCACAATTGATGAAAAGTTCATTTCCATCAATTGAGACTTGAATTCTCTGAATACCAAAATCCTTTTTTTAAATATGAAGATAAATATTCAAAAATATCATCTAGTTTTTCTAGACTTATTAGATGATCATTTAAAGCAATAATCGACTGTAAGTTATATATATTTAATTGAGGCATTGATTGCATTTATTATCCTATAAATAGTTTTTCCAGTTATTTAGAGAGTCTCTTTCTCTATTTAATGAAGTTCCAGGACCATGTCCAGGATAAATTCTTATATCTTTATTTTTATCCCATGCAAGTATTTTATCAATACTTTGAATCATTTTTTTTCTGGACTTGAAAAAGGAAAATCTGTTCTTCCAATAGAACCATTAAAGATAAAGTCCCCCCCAGTAAATAATGTATTATCTATTTCAATAGCAGAACAACCAGGTGTATGACCTGGGAAATGGTGAAATTTAACTTTTATTCCATCAAAATCAAACTCTTCATCAGGCTCAACTAAAACATCTGCACATGATGGAGTCATTCCAAACCCATAAGGATCTTTTTCTAACATAAAATTATCATCTTTTGGTGTATAGATTTTTAATTTTAATTCATCACTTACTTCTTTGTTAGACCAAACATGGTCGAAGTGTCCGTGTGTATTTAAAATTGCAACTGGATTTTTTTTACATTTTGAAGAACCCATTTTGTAGCACCCACTCCTGGATCAATGATAAAGTCTTTATCATCTACAGTTATAATATAACAGTTTGTTTGATAATCGCCCATTGGCTGGATTTTGATACCCATTACTTTTTAACCCTTACTTTGATAAAATTTATAATAGTATATATAATAACAGCTGTAAGGTAGTTTATGAATTATTATTTTTTATTAGAAAATATTATATTAAAATCAGAACCAAAAAGTAAAATTGAAACTTTTAAAGAATTTTATAGAAATTTTTTTTAGAAGGAAAACTAAGTTTTGAAAAAAAATCACAATGTTTATAAGATGACAAAGCCATCTTATAATGACATTTTAAATGTTGTATTACCTCAGAAAGCGAAGCATAGAAAATATGTAGATACTAAAGAGGGTAAGATAAATCTTTTACATACAATAGCACATATTGAGTATTCTGCTATTGATTTAGCACTAGATGCAGCCCTTAGATATAAAGATATGCCAAAAGCTTATTATGAAGATTGGTTAGAAGTAGCAAATGATGAAGTACGTCATTTTTTTTAATGCTTGAGTCATTACTGCATGATTTAGGAGCTTCTTATGGAGACTTAGAGGTTCATACAAATCTTTTTGAAGCAATGAAAAAAACACCTGATTTACTGTCTCGTATGGCAGTAGTTCCTAGATATCTTGAGGCAAACGGATTAGAACAGAATCCAAAAATTATGGAAAAATTAAAATCTAATCCAGATGGTTTTAATAAAAAAATTCTCGATGTCCTAAATATTATTTTAGAAGAAGAAATTGATCATGTAACAAAAGGTGATAGATGGTTTAAATATGAATGTAATAGATTAAATCTTGAACCTGAATCTACTTATTTAGAAATATTAGAAAAAGTGTATCCTGGTAGTACCTCTAGAAAATATGAACTCAATTTTGAAGCAAGAAAAAAAAGCTGGTTTTTCTTGTGATGAATTAAAATTTCTTTCAAAACAAGAAGATTGTAATTAAGTACCTTTTTTCCTAACTATCCTTTTTTAAATATTAATTGTCTATACAAGTACACAAACTTGTATAGACAAGATGTAATCATCATGTAATTAAGCTCTTTTATACTTCCAAGTATCAAGCCTGTATAGACAGGTTTTAGGAAGTGTAAGTGAAAAATATTAGTAAACCAATGTATATAAAACTATATGAAACTATATTAAAAAATATAGAAAAAGATAAATATAGTTATTGTGATAAATTACCATCTGAAAATAGTTTTGCAAAAGAGTTTGATGTTAATAGACATACTGTAAGACAAGCTTTATCATTGTTAAAAGATGAAGGAGTTATTTATACAGTAAAAGGAAAAGGTAATTTTATTTCTAATATTAAAGTACCTTATTCTATATCAGATAAAAGTTCATATTCATCTAAAATCATAGACTTAGGATATGAGCCAAAAACAAAACTGCTAAGTGCAGATATTGTTACACCAAATGAAGAAGTTGCAAAAAACTTAGGTCTAAATGAAAAACTTAATGTAATAGAGTTAAAACTATTAAGATATGCAAACAATCTACCTATAACACTTTCATATTCATATTTTGATGCTTTTCATTTTAGAGAAATTATTAATAATTTAGATGTAAAACCTTTATCTTTATACAAAATACTTAACAAATGTTATCCACAGATGGAAATTACAAAGGTCTCTACAGTATTTCAAGCACTTAATGCAACTCCTGAGCTTAGCGAGCATTTAATGATGCCTTTAAATACTCCTGTAATTGCAGCAAGTACAATTTCAAAAGATCAGAATGGAAATTTTGTTGAATATGGAACATCATACTCAAGAGCGGACGCAGTAAAAATAAAAGTAGATTTAATTTAATTAGGAGAATTAAAAGTGATAAAAATGAAAAACCTAACATTGGGTTATAAAAAAAAGAAAAAAATTTTAAAAGATGTTGATTTAAAAGTAAAAAAAAGGTGAATTTATTGGGATTATTGGTCCTAGTGGAGCTGGCAAATCAACACTACTTATATCTATTACAGGTGGTATAAAAGTGTTTGATGGAAAGTTTGAGGTTTTAGATTTTGATTTAAACAATATAAAAAAGAAAAACCTAATTAAATTAAGAGAACAAGTTGGTGTAATTTTTCAAGGCTATAACTTAGTTGATAGATTATCAGTTCTTGATAATGTTGTAAGTGGAATGTTAAAAGATATTCCTCTTAGTCGGGCAATTATTAAATTATACAAAAAAAAGGAGATTCAAAAAGCAAAAGAGTTTATGGATATTGTTGATATTACTAAGCATTCTATGAAAAGGTGTGATGAACTTTCGGGAGGCCAAAGGCAACGTGTTGCAATAGCACGTGCTTTAGCCGCAGAACCAAAGATTATTTTAGCAGATGAACCAGTATCTGCACTTGATCCAAAGAGTGCAAAAAAAATTATGGGAATTTTGAAGAAGGTTAATGAGGTTTATGGAGTAACTGTAATAATCAACCTTCATCATTTGGAGTACGCTAAAGAGTACTGTAACAGAATTATTGGTGTTAATAATGGAACAGTAGTCTTTGACGACAAAAGTGAGAATCTAACTGATAAGTTAGTAGAAAAAAAATTTACACAATTAATAACTAGTGTAAAACTTAAAAATAAGGAAAAAAAATGAAACTGATTAAAAAAATTGCAGTGGCAACTATGGCTTTAGGTTTAGTAACTTCATCAATGGTGGCACAAGAAAAATGGCCAGAAAAAATTACTTTTGGTGTGATTCCAGTAGCTGGTTCTTCTTCAATGAAAGAAAACTTTGGTCCTTTAACTGACTATTTATCAAAAGCTTTAGGAATTAAAGTAGAGATGAAATTAGCTGGCGATTATACAGGTATTATAACTGGTATGCAGCATAAGCACATTGATGTAGCTTACTTAGGACCAAAATCTTACGTAGAAGCAGCAAAAAGAGCAAATGCTGAAGCATTAGTTGTAGAAGTTGATGGTGAATCAGGACTTCCTGGATACAGAGGAATTATTATTACTAAAAAGGGTACAGGTTTAAAATCTTTAGAAGATATTAAAGGTAAAACTTGGGCATTTACATCATCTCAATCAACATCAGGTACTTTAGTTCCAACAGTTATGTTCTCAAAAGCTGGAATTGATCCTAAAAAAAATATTTCAAAAAAAAGTTGTTTATTCTGGTGGTCATGAAGCTTCTATTCTTTCTGTAAAAGCAGGAAAAATTGATGCGGCATCAACAAATAACTTAGATTTTAATAGAGGGTTAGGAAAACATTGGGAAAAAGATCAGTTTAATGTTCTTTGGACTTCAGATTTAATTCCAGGTGCTCCAATGGCTGCAAGAAAAGATTTACCAAGTTCTTTAAGAATGGCTTTAAAGGGTGCTTTCCTTTCATATAACGATCCTGCAGGATTAAAAAGACTAAAAAATAAGGGTTTTATCAAAGGTGATGACTCTGTTTATGATTCTGTTAGAGAATTAATTAAATTAAAAAAACAATTAAAAAAATAAAAAATAGTAACTATAAATCAAGCGATTCTCGCTTGATTTAAGTAAAGGAAAAAAAATGAATATTGAAGAATTAAAAGCTAGTAGTAGTCCATTTTCATTTGCAAAATCAGCAATCATTGTAGTTTTTTTTGTTAGTTTTTATTCAAAGCTGGAAAGATACCGAAATGAGTTTTGCATCGTTAATTGATGGATGGCACTATATGATTGAATATATAAGAGGTAATCCAAATATAGAAAATAGTGGTTTCTTCCCTCCAAATTTAAATAGTGATGATTTAATTACATACTCTTTATCTATGTTAGAGACTATACAAATGGCAGTTATTGCTTTAGTTCTATCAGTTTTGGTGGCAGTTCCATTATCATATATGAGTTCAAGAAATATATTAAATATTTTAATCCCAGGTAAAACACCATTTCATGAGTTTTCAAAAAGAGTGATATATGGAAGTGCTACTTTGATTGCAAATATTTTTAGATCAATAAATGAGATTATTTGGGCATTGATTTTTGTAAGTGCAGTTGGTCTTGGACCTATGGCAGGTATATTAGCACTTGGTGTTCATACAGCTGGTGTGTTATCAAAACTTTTAAGCGAAGGCAATGAATCAATTGACCCAGGTCCAGTAGAAGCTTTAACTACAACTGGTGCAGGATTTATTAAAGTTCTAGTATATGCAGTGATTCCTCAAACAATGCCACATTTTGTATCTATGTGCTTGTATAGGTTTGAAAGTGATGTTAGAAGTGCTTCAATCTTAGGTTTTGTTGGTGCTGGAGGTATTGGCTTTTATCTATTTGACAAAATGAGAGCATTTGAAAATGGTGATGTGTGTACGATTATTATTGTTATTGTAGCAACTGTATGGGGGGGCTTAGATAAGTTAAGTGCAATTATTAGAAAGAGGTTTATATAAAAATGAAAAGAGAAGATATCAATTCTTTAGCTCAATTAGTAAGCATAAAAAAACTTGAAAAAAATTTATAAAAAGATAGATAAAGAATTTAAGATACAAGTGTTAACTGCACCTACAGAACAGACACTTTTAGTTCCTGTAAAAGACCCAATCTCTGGAAATGATTTTTATTCAGGAGAAGTACTTGTAACATCAACTATTGTTCAAGTAGAAGGTACAAAAGGGTGGTCAATGGTTATGGATTCTAATGACAAATTATCCTTATATGTATCAGTTATTGATGCTTGCTATGAAGCTGGAATTTTAAAAGATGAAATTAAAGAACTTTTAAAAAAAATGCTAAAGAGCAAAAAAAAGAGTGAAAATAAAAAAAATAAATCGAAAAGTAAACTCTACAAGAGTTTCTTTTGATTTAATGTAGGAGTTATCTATGAATAATATAGATATAGAAAAGTTAAATAGAGATAACTTTAAATCAATGATGAATGTATTATCAATGCCTGGAACAATACAAAAAGTACAAGCTTTATTCGGTTCAGATATGTTAGCAATTGCAAATACACTATTATACTCAGAAGTAAGCTTTTACTATGATGGAAAAGAAGATTTTGAGTTAATTGAGGCAATTACAAACTCTAAAAAAAGAAGACAGTACAAGTGCAGATTATATTTTTTGTGATGAAATAAATGAATATCTGTTTAATAAAGGGAAAATTGGGACATCTAAAGACCCAGAGTTTTCATCAACATTTGTTTTTAAATGTAAAAATTTTAGAGGAACAAAAGTAAGACTTAAAGGACCTGGTATAAATGAATATAAAGATATAACTTTGCCTGTTGATAAATCTTTTATAGATTTTTTTAATGAAAAAAAATTCATACTATCCAATGGGAAATGAAGTCTTTTTTTTATAAATAAAAATAGTGAGATTTTAGCAATATCAAGAACAACAAAAGTAGAGGTTATCTAAATGGCTTATTATGCAATAAAAGGTGGTGAAGAAGCTATTAGAAACTCTCTAGATTTTTATAAAGATATAACTAATGAAGCAGAAAAACTAGATGAAAATGATTTGATTGAAGGTTTAACATACTCTATTGACAGAGTTATGAGTGAAGGTTCTTTATATACAAAAAAAACTTGCAAGTAGAGCCATTAAAAGAAGTGCAGGAGATATGTTAAATGCTTCATTCTTTTTACGAGCACATAGGTCTTCATGTCAAAGAATTGGAATATGCAAAACAATTGATGTAAATGATATGAGATTAAAAAGAAGAATCTCTTCAGCTTTTAAAGATATTGAAGGAGGGCAAATTTTAGGGCCTTCAAATGATTATGAAATCAAGTTATTAGTTGATTTAAAAAAGCAGAACGTAAATATTGAAGAGTACTCAGATAATGAAAATATTATTAAATCAGCATTAACTCCTTTAAGAGAAGATAATTTAATTAAAACTTTACCAAAAGAGGAAAAACCTTGGGATATAACAAGAAACTACCCTAATGCTCCTTATCCAAGAAGTGCAGTACTTCAAGTAATGAGTAGAGCTGAAACAGGCTCACTCTTAACTGTTGGCTACACAACAATGAGAGGTTATGGTGATGTTCACCCAACAATAGGTGATTTACGTATAGGTGAATTAGATATTAAGTTTACACATCCTTTTACAAAAAAAAGAGGTTATTGTTGGAGAAATTGAAGCTACAGCTGTTGAGAGTGTAGGAACATTTAATACAGATAATAGTGGAGATACAAAACTTACAACAGGATTTGGATTTTGTTTTGGAAAAAAATGAAACAAAAGCAATATCTATGTCAATTGTTGATTTAACTTTATATAATAATACATATTCTGTTGGTGGCGAAAATATTATTGCAGCAGATTTTGAAATGATTATGCATCATTTAGATGGTATAGAATCATTTGGAATGACAAATCATTTTAAATTACCACATTATGTAACTTTTCAAACAGATTATCAAATATTTAAATGTGCTCAAAAATATACTCAAACTAAAGAGAAAGGAGTTGCTAAATGAGATATGCATTTTTAGATGAAGAAGCAAAAAAAGAGATTAGAAGATCTATTTTAAAAGCAATAGCAATTCCAGGTTATATAGTTGGTTTTGCTTCAAGAGAACTACCAGTTGCAAGAGGTTGGGGGGGAACTGGTGGATTACAGATTACTTTAGCAATGATAAATGAAAAAGATACTTTAAAAGTAATTGACCAAGGTTGTGATGGTAGTGTAAATGCTGTAAATATAAGAAATTTTATTAAGTCAGTAACAAATGTAGAAACAACAGTAGATACAAAAAAAGCAACTATTATTCAAACAAGACATAGAATACCAGAGATTGAACTTCAAGAGAGACAAACTCTTGTTTTCCAAGTACCTATTCCTGATATTTTAGAAACAGTTGAGCCAAATTTATTAAAGCAGAAACTTCTTCATGCAAATAAAGATTATTCAAAATTATGGGTTTTACTTTATGAAGATACTTCACAGTTTGGAGATTCAAGGATTTCAAATAGATATCCTGTAATGGTAAATGACAGATATGCAATGGATCCAAGTCCAATACCAAAATATGACACTATAAAACTTGGAGATTGTAAAGCTTTACAGCTATTTGGTGCAGGAAGAGAAAAAAAAGATTTATGCAATTCCTCCTTATACAAATGTTATGCCATTAAAGTTTGAAGATAGAGATTTCAAGGTTGAAAACTTTGAAGGAAAGAAATGTGCAAGATGTGGAAGTTCAAATTCATTTTTAGATGAAATATATGATGATAATGCAGATATACATTATTATTGTAATGATACAGATTATTGTGATAGTAATTTAGAAGTAGGAGAAAAAAATATGATACTTGATATGAGAAATGTTTCTAAAGTATTTGGAAAATTTTGTCCTAAATGCTTAGAAAATACTGGAGCAAATTTTAATAGCTCTATTTGTCCTACTTGTAAAAGTGTTGTTGGTGTAAACGATGTGAACTTAACACTAGCTTCAGGAGAAGTGTTAGGAATAGTTGGAGAGAGTGGTTCTGGAAAATCTACACTATTGCAACTTATTTACCAAGATCAAAAAGCAAGTCTTGGAGAGATATTTGTAAAAGATTTATAGGAAGAGATAAAAAAAAGAAAGAATATATTAGATGCAAATTTAAATGAGTTATCTTTTTTTACGTAACTCTTTGATGTCAATGATTTATCAAAATCCAAGATTAGGATTAAACTATAAATTTAGTGCAGGTGGAAATATTGCTCAAAAAGTGATTATGAGTGGTAATAAAAAGTATGATGAAATACGAAAAAGAGCACTTTTCTTTTTAGATAAAACAGAGATACCAACAAGTAGAATAGATGATTATCCAGAGTATTTTTCAGGTGGACAACAGCAAAGAATACAGATATCAAAAGCACTATCAAGTAATCCTAAGATTTTACTACTTGATGAACCAACAACAGGACTTGATTTATCAGTTCAAGCAAAGATTTTAGATTTGATAAAAGAGTTACAACATGAAATAGGTTTTGCAATGGTAGTTGTAAGCCATGACTTAGGTGTAATAAAACATCTTACAGATATTACAGTAGTAATGAAAAATGGACAAATTGTTGAAAGAGGTCTAACTGATCAAATTTTAGAAGACCCTCAACATCCTTACACGCAACTGCTTGTATCATCAATACTTTAGGAGAAGTTTCGTGATTAGATTAGAAGTGAAGAATTTAAATAAAATTTTTAAAGTTCATACTCAAGGAAGTATTGAAGTAAAAGGTTTTGAAGATATAAGTTTTGATGTAAAAAAAGGAGAATTTCTATCTTTATTTGGTCCAAGTGGAGCTGGTAAGTCTTCTATATTAAAAACACTTTTTAGAACTTATACTACAACAACAGGAGATATTTTATTTCACAGAGATAATGGAAATACAATAAACATATCAACTGCAACAGAGAGTCAAATTTTAAATCTTAGACACTCAGAGATTGGTTATGTATCACAGTTTTTACAAATATTACCAAGAGTTAGTGCCGTAGATGTAGTGGCTCAACAACTAATATTTAAAGGTGAGAGTGAAGAAATTTCAAGAGAAAAAGCTAAAGATATGTTGGATTATTTATCAATAAGAGAAGAGTTGTTTGATTTATCACCTTTGACATTTAGTGGTGGAGAACAACAAAGAGTAAATATTGCAAAAGGAATTATTGCTCCTAAGTCTTTACTTTTACTTGATGAACCAACAGCATCACTTGATAAAACAAATACTATGAAGGTTGTTGAAAAATTAAAAGGGCTTAAAAAAGAGGGTGTATCTATGGTAGGAATATTTCATGACCTTGAGGCTATGGATATGATTAGTGATAAAATTTATAAACTAAAGAGAGTTAAATAAAAATGGAAACTATTTTAAGAAGTAGAAATATTTTAATAGATGAAGAGTTTATTCCTGCTGATGTAGTGATTAAAGGTGAGTTCATTCAAAGAATAGATGATTATGGGAAAAATGCGGTAGCCATAGATTTAGCAGATTTGAAAATAGCTCCAGGAATTGTAGATTTACATTCAGATGCTATTGAAAAAGAGATTGAACCAAGACCAAATGCAACTTTCCCTGTATCTTTAGCAGTTGCAGAACTTGATAAGAAGCTTTCTATGGCAGGTGTTACAACTATGTTTCATGCAATTGGGTTTGAAGAAAACCCTAAAAAGAAAAGAAGTATTGATTTGGCAATTGCACAAATAGAAGAGATAAATAAGGCAAATGATAAACATCTTGGAGTTGATAACTATGTTCATGCAAGATTTGAATTAAGTGCTGATGAAGCTGTTGAACCAATAAAAGATGTTATCTTAAAAGGAATGGTAAAACTAGTATCTTTGATGGATCACTCTCCTGGACAAGGGCAGTTTAAATCTCTTGATTCTTTTAAAACATATTACGGAAAGTATTATAATTTAGATGAAGATGAAATCCAAAAGGTTATAGATAAGAAAACAAATAAAAATGAAGAAAAAAATCAATGAACTAATTAATTTTACAAAAGAGCATAATTTAACTCTTTTAAGCCATGATGATGATTGTATAGAGAAATTAGATGGTTTATTAGATTTAGGTGTACAAATATCTGAATTTCCCCCCCTAAGTTTAGATGTTGCTAAATATGCAGTAGAAAAAGGAATTGCTACTGGAATGGGAGCTCCAAATATAGTTAGAGGTGGAAGCCAAAGTGGTAATATTGCTGCTATTGAACTAGTACGAGAAGGTGTTTGTAAATATCTTTGTTCTGATTATCATCCGACATCAATGCTTCAAGCGGTGTATAAAATGAAAGAAGATGCAAATCTTGATATTGCAAAAGGTTTTTCTATGGTAACTTCAACTCCAGCAGCATATGCAAACTTAAGTGATAGAGGTGAAATTAAAAAAGGTAAGAGAGCTGATATTATAGTTATAGATGATTCGCATATTCCTAAAGTTGTACTTACAATGAAAGATGGAGAATCAATTTATAACGGTATTAGAGGATTTAAATTATAAAAGGATAGAAAATGGTTACAATTTATAGAAGTATATTAGACATTCCTGTAAGGTATAATTATGACAAAAATAGAGAGTCATAATAAAGAAAAAAAAGTTTAAATTAAGTGTTAAACCTTATATCTTTCCAAATGCAATTATTGATAATTGCCTCTTTGGAAAATATACTGAAATTAGAGATTTTGTAAATATTTCAAACTCTTCAATGGATGATTATTCCTATGTTTGTGAATATTCACAAATTACAAACTCCGTAATTGGTAAGTTTGCAAATATAGCAAGTAATGTGCGTATAAATCCTGGCTTTCATCCATATGAAATGCCTTGTCAACATCATTTAATGTATAGAAAAGAGATGTACGGTTTAGGAGATGATGATAAAGCTTTTTTTAATTATAGGAATATACAAAAAGTAACTATTGGACATGATGTTTGGATAGGTCATGGCGCTGTTATAATGCCTGGAATAAACATAGGAAATGGTGCAATAATTGGTTCAAATGCTGTTGTAACCAAAAATGTACCAGCCTATGCTATAGTTGCAGGAGTAAGTGCAAAAATACTAAAATATAGATTTAATAAAAATATAATAAATGCTTTAGAAAATATCTCATGGTGGAATTGGTCAGAGGAAGAGATTAAAGAAAGAATTGAAGATTTAAAAGATATTAAAGAGTTTATTTATAAATATTCAAAATAAGAAGATAAAATGGATACAAAAATAGTTTTAATAGTAGGACCAAGTGGAGTAGGGAAAGATACTTTATTAAAAGAAGTGAAAAAAGTTTTAACTTCTGTTAATTTTGTAGATAGATACATAACTAGAAAACCTGATGAAAATGAATCAAATTACTATTTAGATGAGTATTCATTTGAAATATTAAAAAATAATGGTTTTTTTTATTTCAACTTGGAATGCCCATGAAAACTACTATGGTATAGCAAAAAACTCAATTAAATCAGGTTTAAACCTTATATCAATTTCAAGATCAAAAATTAAGGACTTTGAAAAATATACTAATAAAGTATTTACAATAAATATAACAGTTCCAAAAGATATTTTAAAAAAAAGACTTGAATCAAGAAATAGAGAATCAAGTCAAGAGATAGAGAAAAGATTAAATAGAAGTTATGAAATAATAGATGCAAAAAAACTTGATAGAGTTTGATAATAGCGATACTATCCAAAAAAAATACAATAAAATTTTTAGAACTATTAAAGAAGATTGAACTTGAATAGATTAAAAATTGCAACTTTTAATTTATGGAAAAATGATGGTGATTTTCCAAATAGAATTGAAAAAAATAGCGAATAATATAAGAAAAAATCAATTTGATATTATCTGTTTACAAGAAGATTATTCCTCAACAAGTTTTTCTAGTGGAAAATATTTAAATCTTGAATTAGACTATAATTACATTACTACAAAAACAAGAACAAAATTTAGAAATGAAGAGTATAGTAGCTCTAATCTAACAGTGTTATCAAAATATCAAATAGAAAATATTGAAGAGATTTATTTCAAAAAAGGGAAAGATGAAGAAAGAGCTTGTCAATTTTTAGAAATAGAGTTTGAAAAGGAAAAAGTTTTAGTTGTAAATACTCATTTGTGTCATTTAAGTAGCAATACTAGAGTCGAACAAATTAACACGATAATAGAAAAAATAGATAAATATAAGTTAAATCATAAATTTTTGTGTGGCGATTTTAATGCACTGCCTTTTTATAATGAGATTAAGCTCATAAGAGAAAATGGTTTTAAAGATAAAAATAATGAAAGTACGCATAAAGATAAGGTGATTTTAGATTATATATTTTATAAATCAAATAAAAAGATTGATGTTAATAGTAATATAATACTAAAAGGTTTTAGTGACCATTACTGTTTGTTAAATAATTTTAGATTTTAATGGATAAAAATGAAAATAAAATTTTTAGGTACAGCTGATAGTGCAGGAATCCCCCCCGTACATAATTGTAACTGTATAGTTTGTGAGGATTATAGAAGTAAAAAGATGAAAAACTTATCAACTTCTGCATATTTAGAGTTTGATGATAAATCAGTACTACTTTTAGATGCAGGAATTGAAGCTATCTCAGAAGTTTTTGATGCTAAAAAAAATTCAAGCTATTTTTCTAACACATTTCCATGCAGATCATTGTCAAGGGCTACTTAGACTTAGATACTCAAATGACAAGATAGAGTGCTTTCATCCAAAAGACAAAGAGGGCTTTTCTGATTTATTTAAACATAGTCACTCTATTAATTTTAATACATTAAAAAAAGTTTTCTAGCACAACTATTAATGATGTTGATTTAACTTCTATTCCTTTAAAACATTCTAAAAATACTTTTGGGTATTTAATTGAATACAAAAACATAAAAATTGCATATCTTACAGATTGTTTTGGAATAAAAAAGAAGAGTATGCAGTTTTTAAAAAGCTTGAAAATTGATTTTGCTTTTATTGATGCTTGTTATGATGAAACAAAAAATAAAGGTAATCATTTGAACTATTTACAAGCAATTGAAATTTTGGATGAACTTAAAGTTGAACATGGATATTTGATGCATATATCACATACAACAAAAGAATATATTATTAAAAATAATGTACGTTTAAAGTATAAATATATAGAAACTGGATTTGAATTAAGCTTTTAAGATATAATTATAAAGCTATTAAAAGGGCTTATTATGATTACTTCAAAGATTGATGAGATAAGATTAAAACTAGCATTAGAACAAGAAAAGAAAGAAAATAAAAATATTGATTTTTTAAATAGTGTATATGATTTAAAGAAGAGTGTAAATAGTACAAGAACTGATTCGTTAGATTATAATAATATTAAAGGTATTACACTTGAAGAAATTGAAACACTTTTTAAAGATACTGAAAATAGACAATTAGCAAAAAACTTACGCCTTGCAACACTGTTTTCAAATGATGATAGACTATCAAAAGCTATGTATGATGTAGTTCTTGGAAAACCATTTGATGTAGGATTTGATTATCTATACAATAGGTATGAAGATAAACATCTATATTTAAATTCAAATAAAAATAGTTTAGCCAATTTATTACATGAAAGCATTAGTTTTAGAAAAGACAGTAAAGAATTAAAATCAAATGAAGTTATATCTCAAGATAGATTAGACGAAGTACTATTAGAAATCAACTCATTTAATTTTATTGATGCTTTAAATAGTAGTTCAAAAGATTTATATGATAGATATGAAGATGAAGAAGATTATTCGTTTTTATATAATGATTATATACTGAAATATCAACAATTAGAACTTGAATATAAAAAATATGATGATATAAATAAAACTATTTTAAATCAGTATAAATAGAGTTTAATATGACTCAAAAGAGTCATATTAATTAAAATTTAGCATTAGGGATAGGGTAGTTTTCAACTACAAAGTCAATATCTTTATCACCTCTACCACTTAAGTTTACTAAGATTGTTTTATCAGAAGGTAATTCACGAGCCAGTTTCATAGCAAATCCAACAGCGTGAGCTGATTCAAGTGCTGGAATAATTCCTTCAAGCTGTGATAGTTTATAAAATGCATCTACAGCTTCTTCATCATTACAAAGCCCAACTTTTGTTCTTCCAATATCTTTTAAGTGTGCTTGTTCAGGCCCAACAGAAGGGTAGTCAATTCCTGACCCAATAGAATAAACAGGTGCAGGCTCACCATTTTCATCTTTTAGCATGATTGAGTTAAATCCATGCATAACGCCTTCTTCTCCATATGTTAAAGTTGCAGCATGTTCACCTAACTTCTCCCCCCCTCTACCCATAGGTTCAACACCATAAAGTTCTACATCTTTTTCATCAATAAATGCAGAAAAAAAATTCCCATTGCATTTGAACCTCCACCAACACAAGCAACTATATTGTCAGGTTGTTTATCTTCATGTTCTAAAAACTGCTCTTTAGATTCAAGTCCAATTATACTTTGAAAATCTCTTACCATCATTGGGAAAGGATGAGGACCAACAACTGAACCAATACAATAAATAGCAGAATCAGCTTGTGCAACATAGCTTTCAAAAGCTGAATCAACAGCTTCTTTAAGTGTTTTAAGTCCATGAGTTGCAGGAACTACTTGCGCTCCTAATATTTTCATTCTAATTACATTTGGATGCTCTTTTGCAATATCAACTTCACCCATATGAATCTCACACTCTAATCCAAAATAAGCTGCAGCAGTAGCAAGTGCAACACCATGTTGTCCAGCACCTGTTTCAGCAATAACTTTTTTAAATCCCATATGTTTAGCTAATATAACTTCTGCCATACAGTGATTAAGCTTATGTGCACCAGAATGGTTTAAATCTTCTCTTTTTAAATAAATTTTAGCTCCACCACAATATTCAGTTAGGTTTTTAGCAAATGAAATAGGAGTTGGTCTTCCTTGGTAATGTTTTCTTACATATTTTAAATCTTCAATAAACTTTGGATTATTTTTTTATCTCTTCATACGCTTTTGTAATATCTGCAAATGGTTTTTCTAGCATAGGAGGAATAAAAGAACCTCCAAATTTACCAAAATATCCTTCTTTATTTGGTGTTGTTTCTAAATAATTAGACATTATTACTTCCCTTCTTGTAAAAATTCTTTGAAGAATTCTGCTCTGTTTTGATCTCCGACTTGTCTTACTTTATAAACTTTTTTGTAAAGTAGATATTTTTCAACTATGTTAAGATTTTTAATTTTATCATATATACCTAATACTACTTTATGGTTTGTTAGAAGCATTTTATAATTTGCTTTTATAAAATATTCTTGAAAATCATTTACCTCTTCTATGGAAAGTAATTCATAATCACTAACAATTAAAAAATCAATCTCTTTAAGAGTAAAGTTCTTTTGTATTGTTTTTGAAAAATATTCAAGTAGAACATTTATCTCATTGTTGATTTTTGAATTATAGTCAGCATTTTGTAAATAACTGTATAGTTTTGGCTTTGATTTTCGCCAGTTATATAAAGTATTTATTTGAACTTCAAATAGTGTACAAATCTCTTTTGGAGTGAGCATTTAAATTTCTTCCTAATATTCTAAAATAGTTAAAAATTATATTCTAATAGTTGTTAAAAAAAACTTTATA
>JDSG01000113.1_pt1 | contig 24728 bp, 37 predicted proteins | sample 199341 | NCBI WGS metagenome assembly JDSG01 (sample SAMN02584197, study PRJNA231836) | bioreactor metagenome | isolation source: continuous culture bioreactor short generation time transfer1 day 52 after... | place: Germany: Bremen | reverse complement strand
CCGTCGTTTGTACCTTCGATGGTTAGCGTAATAGTGTTTTTGGATGTTGCTCCCTTGTTATCCGTCACCTGATATTCAATCGAAATAGCCTGAGTATCGCCTACGTTAAGGGAATCGTATTCGCTTACGGAAGGATCAAATGTATACTCGCCTGTCGATGGGTCAAGTGTAAAACCAGCCGGAGCGTCACCTGTGAGTTCGTATGAAACAACTGTGCCGTCCACGTCGCTGGCATCGAGAGAGCCGGTAATAACTGCTCCACCTTCAACTGCTTCAATAATTTCTGCTTCAGCTACAGGACCGTCGTTTGTTCCTATGACTGTTATAAAGACTCTATTAGTCGCTGTTGCTCCATTGTCATCTGTCACCTGATATTCAACCCGTATCGCCTGGCTTTCACCTGCACCGAGTGAATCATATGCACCAGTGTAGGATCAAAACTGTATTCTCCCGTAACAGGGTCAAGTGTAAAGCCAGCCGGAGTATCGCCGATGAGTTCGTATGAGACAACCTCACCGTCCACATCGCTTGCGTCCAGAGCTCCTTCAACAACACGCATGCCTTCAATAGCAAAAACTCTTTCGAGCTCAGCTACAGGAGCATCGTTTGTTCCTGTCACTGTAATGACAAGTGTGCTGGTGTCTGTAGCTCCCTTGTCATCGGTTACCGTATAGTCAAGCTCTATGGTGGTTGTCTCCCCCCCTTCTGCTAGATAATCGTAAGCACCGTTTGCAGGGTCGAAGGAGAATGAACCGTCAGGATTCAAAATAAAACCTGCAGGTGTATCTTCTCCCTCAGAGAGGGTAAATGTGAGCTCCGCATCATCGTCTAAATCTTCAGCGGTCAGCTGACCTGTCACAAGGCTGCCGTCTTCAACAGCATCAAAGTTCTCATTTTCTGTAGTGATAACAGGTGCATCATTTGTGCCTGTTATAGGTATGCTAATGGGTTCCAGTACTTCAGTACCGTCAGGGTTTGTCTTGATAACGTCTATTACGATAATCTCAGTCTCACCCTCAGGGATGTAATCATACTCACCTGTTGTAGGGTCAAAAGTATAAGTGCCATCAGGGTTGAGGGTAATAGCATCAGGTACATCTTCAGGGTCGGCAAAAGTATAAGTTGGCTGAGGTTCATTTGATTCAGGAGCTGCCGCTGGTGCTGCCTGTGCGGTTGGGTTATTGTTATTCCCTTGAGCACCCGCAGGATCATTATCCCTCTCAGGGAAACCTGTATCATTATCACTATCGAGAAGATATGCACCGACGTTTCCACTGACTGAGTCACCCGGCAGGAAATCACCGAAACTGTTAAATCTACCTTCCTCTTCACCGGTTGCAGTCTCTTCGTCGAGTTCATCAAGACCTTCGCCACGGGCAAGAGCATCCTGTATAGCCTTCGCCTGAGCTGCTGCATCTTCAGCGTCGAACTGGGCTATCAGAGATTCATCAAAGACTAGCTCCTGACCGCCATCAAGCTGTATATCTTTTCCGTTAGTTAATGTTATGATTATATTTGAACCTGGTGATGTTACAACAAGGTCATCAAGGTTGATAATATCACCTACAAATAACTGTCTGGGTTCTTCACCTGGGGGGGTTGTTGCCGTCACGTATCCGTTTATTGCTTTTACTGTTCCTGCCTGAGCCATAACTACACCTCATAATTTTACTTAATCGTAATGATAGCGATAAATAAACAATAAACATCGTACCAAGGTACAATATATGCAATTTAATTAATAAATTTTTCATAAACACCACAAAGACTGGCATTACTATCTGTCAATAACTATATTTACAAATACTATAGATTTTTTATTTAATATAAGGGGGGGAAAACCTAATGAGATTCACAATTAAAACAAAACTAATTATAGCGTTTTCACTCCTGACAATTCTTCTTTTTGTCATGGGGGGGATAATGTCCATACTAAATACAAACGCCTTAAAACGTGTAGCCGATGCCCAACTGGCAAGGAATGCACAGCTTATGGTTGCGATGGATTTTGAAAAGCATGTCACAGAGTCTGTATTGACTGCTATGGATATTATCATCGATAAAGGTGACAGAAAGGTTTCTGCAGAAAGGGACAGTGCACTTAAGGCAAACTTTAAACATCTGACAGATATAAGCCCCCCCGCACTTCTGAATGCGGCTGACACACCTGAAGAGAAGCAGGCGGCACTGTATCTCACCGATGCTATAACAAAGCTTGAGCCCGTGATCATGAACGATCTTTACAAGCTGGTTGAGAGTGGTGCGGCAGATGAAATGTTCGACGCAATAGATGACGGCATAGATAATGCGGCAGGGGGGGATGTCGGTCCTCAAATATCTGCTATGATAGCATCAATACAGGAAGAGGTTGAAGAAGCAAACGAAATCATGCGTTCCACACAGAAACGTTCCAATGAGACTAACATCGTAATGCTTGCTATCGTCGCATTAGTGGCTATAGGTTCTCTTATTTTGGCTATCAGATCAATCATTGGTCCTGTGAACAAAATGACGAAAATTACGAGCGATCTGGCTGAGGGGGGGGACGGAGACCTGACTAAAAGGATTAACTCGGATTCCAATGACGAAATGACTGTTCTAGGAGATAATATTAATAAGTTTATAGATAACGTCCATGGTGTGGTGGTGAATGTTGCGGAACAATCACAAAGCCTGACCAGTGCAAGTTCTGAGTTAGCCGCCACAACAGAAGAGCTTTCTTCGACTTTCGGTGAGCAGACTAATCAGGTGACAGAGGTTGCTTCAGCTATGGAGGAGATGAGTGCGTCAAGCACAGAGGTGCTCAATAGTGTCGAATCATCTCTAATCACTGCAGAAGAGGCCACAACAAAAACAAGAGAAGGATAGATATCCTTAATAAAGCTGTCTCGGATATGGAAGAGATCAAAGGGAGCATCGCCGGACTATCCGAGATTATAGGTCAGTTAAACCAGTCCTCCACTCAGATCGGAGATATACTTAATGTAATAGATGATATCGCCGACCAGACTAACCTACTTGCATTAAATGCAGCGATTGAGGCGGCAAGAGCAGGTGAGCACGGCAGAGGTTTCGCAGTTGTAGCCGACGAAGTAAGAAAGCTTGCAGAAAGGACTCAACAGGCAACCGGAGAGGTAGAAAACATCATCAAGACTCTGCAGAATGAGAGCAACAGAGCGTCACAGAATATGGATGCCGCACTCATCACCGTAAACAGAGGCAGCAAGGTTATAAATGAAACAAGTACCATTTTTGATGAAGTGAGTAATGCCATCGAGAATGTAAATAATAACAATAGTTTGGTAGGGGGGGCTGCCGTTCGTGAAGAGAGCAGCACTATAGCCAGTGTAAATGAGAATATTCAGGTCATCGCCTCTGCTGTGGAGCAAAGTTCAAAAGCTGTCAGTGAAGTCGCCGTTACCGTTGCAGACCTTCAGAGACTGGCGGTTGAACAGGAGAATATGATCCGGAAATTTATAATATAGCAGTGACAAACAAAAAAGCCCACTTCAGTCGAGTGGGCTTTTTTTTATATATCTATAGAAAGGGTTTAAATTCGATCTTCTTCAACGGCATGGCAGGCTATCTTTCTGCCGTCTTTGTGTTTTTTTCAGTTCAGGTATCTCTTCGATACACCGCTTATCCGCATAAGGGCATCTTCCGTGAAAGACGCAGCCTGTAGGCAGATTAATAGGTGTGGGGGGGACTTCCCCCCCAGTCAGTCTGACTCTATCAACCTTTTTACCGTCCAGCCTTGGGATAGCACTCAGAAGAGCTCTGGTGTAAGGGTGTTTTGGCTCACCGAACAGCAGTGAAGTCTCAGCCAGCTCGCAGACTGTACCGAGGTACATTACTGCGACATTTGTGCTGATGTGCTCCACAACAGACAGGTCGTGTGCGACAAAAAGATATGTCAGATTACGCTGTTCCTGAGCATCCATAAGCAGGTTAAGTATCTGAGCCTGAATAGAAACATCAAGTGCCGATATAGGTTCATCTGCAACGATAAATTCAGGATCTACAACAAGAGCCCTAGCTATACTGATCCTCTGACGCTGACCGCCGGAGAACTCATGGGGGGGCATTCTGGTTATCCACTTGGGGGGGTCACCCCCCCCACCTGATTCATAACCTCGATAATCCTATCATTGATCTCGTCACCCGACATACTAGGGTTATGGTATCTTAGTGGTTCTTCAAGTGTTTGTTTTATGGTCTTTCTTGGGTTGAGCGATGCATACGGATCCTGAAAAATCATCTGCATACGGGTTCTGTATGGGAGCATCTTAACGGGGGGGGCAGATTATCGATACGCTCCCCCCCTTTGTAATATATCTCTCCGCCGTTCGGAGGATACAGCCCCCCATGATGGTTCTGCCGAGGGTCGATTTACCACACCCCCCCGATTCGCCAACCACACTGAAGGTTTCCCCCCCTTTATTTATCTCGATACTTATATTATTCAACGCTTTTACAAGTGTCTTTTCACGTTTAAATTTTCCGTTTTCGAACTTTATCTGATCAAGCATACCGCCGGATATGTCAAATCTCTTATAGAGATTTCTGACACTCAGGAGTGATGTCTCATTACTTTTGTCCATCTTCGCCTCCTGTAGTTTTCACACTGCATAGGACACACGCCGCTTCGGTTGACATATCTTTCACTTTGATGAGCTCAGGCACATATTTAGTGCATATGTCCATCACATGGGGGGGACATCTGGGGGGGTGAAATGAGCATCCGGAAGGGATATTTGTCAGTGTGGGCATCATCCCAGGTATCTGATTTAGTCGTTTATTCCCTTTTGCACCTTCAGGCAGAGCCTTGATCAGCCTTGCGTGTATGGGTGCTGAGGGTTCATGACAACATCCTTAGTCCGCCCCCCCTTCTCGACAATCCGCCCGGCATACATAACAGCGATATTCTCTGTAACCTGAGACACGACAGCGAGGTCGTGAGTAATCAGGATAAGCCCCCCCATGTCGTCTGTTTCACAAAGTTCGATGATCAGATCCATAATCTCAGCCTGAATAGTAACATCCAGAGCTGTGGTGGGTTCATCAGCTATTATTATGTCAGGATCAGTCAGCAGTGCCGTAGCGATAATGATACGCTGACGCATACCGCCTGAGAACTCATGGGGGGGGTACTGTTCCAGCCGCTTTTCAGGGGGGGACGGGATATGTACTTTTTTTTGAGCTTCTCCAGAGAAATCTCCATCGCCTCTTTTTTACTCATCTGAGGGTTATGAGCCAATAAGGTCTCGGTCATCTGAGTCCCTATTGTCAGAACAGGGTTCAGCGTCATCATCGGATCCTGAAAGATCATACTGATTTTATTCCCTCTGATCTCTCTTATCCTTGACGGGGGGGAAGCCTTTGTAAGGTCTTCGCCGTTGAAAAGAATATATCCATCAGCTACAAACCCCCCCGGCTTACTGATAAGCCCGATTATGGAAAAGCCGGTTACAGACTTCCCTGCACCTGATTCACCCACAAGCCCGAGCCTTTCGCCCTTTTCCAGTGTAAAATTCACACCGGTGGTCGCCGTAACATCACCTGTACGCAAACCAAATTTTATTACAAGGTCTTTGACCTCTAGTAAACTACTCATCTTTTAACCTTTATATAATTTTGGGTTCAGAACATCCCTGAGGAAGTCGCCCAAAAGATTTATTGCGAGTAACAATACAACCAACATAACCCCCCCCGGGAAGACTGTTATCCACCAAGAGCCACTGAATATATATTCGAAACCTGAGTTTATGAGAGAACCGAGCGACGGTCTGGAAATAGGCATACCAAGACCGAGGAACGACAATGCCGCCTCACTCATCACGGCATTTGCAACCTGTATCGTAGATAGAACGAGTATAGGCGACAATGTATTAGGGAAGATGTGCCCCCCCCACATAATACGACCTGCACCAAAGCCTGCCACACGAGCCGCTTCGACATACTCTTTCTTCTTCTCCGCCATAACGGATGCACGGATAGTTCTGGCATATTGAGGCCACTGAGCAAACCCGATAACAAGTATCAGGAATGGAACAGCTATCTCACCGAAACGACCGACCCCCCCCACCGCAGCCTGTAATATAGCGGTGAAGAATATCGCAACCATAAGGTATGAGAACGAAAGCTGTACGTCTGCCATACGCATGAAGAAAGAATCCAGCTTTCCGCCGTAGTAACCGGACACAAGCCCTATCGCTATCCCCCCCATAACAGCCTGTAGGATAACAGCACCTATACCTATAAGAAGGGATATACGCATTCCATAAACCATAGTGGAGAAAAGATCACGCCCCCCCTGCCCGTCTGTGCCGAGCAGATAATCAGAGTCCCCCCCCTTCCATCCAGCTTGGAGGAAGCTCGGAATTCATGATATCTATATTGTCGGGGGGGTCATAAGGGTTAAACGGAACGATGAGCGGAGCAAAGACTGCCGCCAGCACCAACACCACAAGAAGAACCATACTGATGATAGCAACCTTGTCCTTTTTAAAGCTGTACCACAGGTAAGACTGTTTGAAATTATCGATTCTTCTTTTCATTTCGCACCTGTGATTCTTATTGTCGGGTTAACCATGCCGTATATTATATCGACTATGGTATTCACCCCCCCAACCATAACTATCCCTACAAACATGAGATAAGCCACAAGGAGTGATGCATCCGCACGCTCAACCGCCTCCATGAAAAGGAAGCCAAGCCCCCCCTGCCACTGAAATACTGTCTCTGTCAGGATGGTAAACGCAATAGTAATACCCAGCTGAACACCGCCGACAGTAATAACAGGGAGAAGTGTATTTTTGAAAGCATGAACAAACCAGATACGCTTACGCTTAAGCCCTTTTGCCCACGCATATTTTATATATTCAGATTCAAGAATCTCCATCATCTCAGAACGAATCAGCCTGATAAACAACGGAAGCATAATAGAAGAGAGTGACACACTCGGCATAATAAGATGTTTCCAGCCGTCAACAGTCAGCATCCCGGTCTTCCAGCCGCCGACATTAACCAGCTCACCTCTACCGAACGAAGGCAGCCAGCCGAGCTTAATAGAAAATATGTATATCAACATAATTGCTGTAAGAAACACAGGGATAGAAACCCCCCCCACTATACTACTCCCCCCCATCAAAAATCTTGAAAAGAAATTGTTAGGGTAAATCGCAGAGAAAACACCCATCGGAACAGAAAGCCCAATGATGAGCAAGCTGGCAACTATGACCAACTCTATTGTCGCGGGTGCTTTAGACAAGATAACATCCACCGCGGGCTTTTTATAAAAGAACGAATTGCCAAGATCACCCTGAAGTGCATCTTTGGCAAACCTCATATACTGCACAAGAAGAGGATCATTTAGACCAAGCTTATCACGTATCGCCTCCCTATCCTCAACAGAGACGGAAACGCCCGTAATCTCCTCACGGGGGGGTCACCCACATTCTGTTTGATAGCAAAAGCCAGAATACTGATAATCATAATCACAAACATGGCCTGAATCAGCCTTCTTATGATAAAAGCTATCATTATAACTCCTTATAACATCTCATATAAAATGATTCTTTATATGCTGCAAGATACCTGACAATGTACAGGTGTACTCGCTTAATAAAATTTAGTATACACATAAAAACGGGAGTCCACATTAAATGCTGACTCCCGCTAAAAATGTTACTTATATATATCCTTACTTAACAACAAGGTTGCCGAAGTATGGAAAGTTCATAACGTTGACTATGTCAGCGATATTCATACCTGCCTGACCAGCCCAGCTAAGGTGCTGCCAGTGAAGAGGTACATATGCCGCTTCATCGTGAAGTATCTGCTCTACTTCTTTAAGCATTGCAGTACGCTTTTTCACATCTGTTTCAGACTGACTAGCGATGACAAGCTCGTCAACTTTAGGGTTACAGTAGTTACCACTGTTGTACTGACCAAACCCTGTCTCCTTGTTAGGACACATAAGAAGGAACTCTGTATAGTTAGCAGAGTCTTCTGTATCCGGATGCCAGCCGATCATCTGAATATCTGCCACCTGAGCATCGAATTCGTCCCAATACTGTGCTTTCGGCATAGTCTTGAGGTTAACTTTGATACCTATTTTACCGAGCATAGAAGCAGCAGCTTCTGCGATCTTCTCATCGTTTACATATCTGTTGTTCGGAGCGACCATAGAAACTTCAAAACCGTTAGCATAACCGGCTTCTTTCATAAGCTGCTTAGCTTTTTTTCAGGTCGAAACGAGGCTCAAGCCCATCTACGTAGCCAAAGAATCCTTTAGGAGCTTGCTGAGCAGAAGCTGTCGCTTTACCCTTCATGATTTTCTTGGCGATACCAGCGTTATTTATTGCATAAACCATCGCCAGACGAACCTTAGGGTTTTTGAAAGCTTCTACTCTCTTCTGGTTAAGCTGAAGAGTGATGATACGGCTTCCGCTCATTGTGGTAAGCTGAAGACCGTTAGTCTTTTCGATCCTAGGGTAATCCTGTGGAGGTACTGGCATGATGAAATCTACGTCACCTGAAAGGAGAGCAGCAACTCTTGTTGCATCGTTTTTAATTGGAGTGAGGATGATAGTATCAACGTTTCCTTCTTTGCTCCAATAACCTTCATGTTTCTGGAAAACAACTTTTACACCCTGCTCACGCTCTTTTACAAAGTATTTACCTGTACCTGATGCGTTCATGTTTGCGAAAGTGTAGTCTGTTTTAGCGATTTTATCTTTAGGCTGTCCTTTCTCATCTGTGCCTGTATAGAACTTGCTGTCCATAGGGAAGATGTATGTAGCCATATTCAGAAGAAGAGGATAAGGTTTTTAGTGATGATATCCACTGTGTAATCATCAACAGCTTTAGCACCTACGAAAGGCTCGAAGAGACCTTTATAATCGCCGCTGCTTTTAAGTCTTTCAACAGTCCATACAACATCTTTTGCTGTAAATGGGTTTCCACTGTGAAATGTTACACCCTTACGAAGGTAGAACCTGACAGTGGTAGGGTTGAGTCTTTCCCACTTAGTAGCGAGTCTAGGCTCGAAATCCATACTTTTTGTCCAGCGGACAAGCGGGTCGAAAACAATGTGAGAATACTGAAGCATACCACCGGACAGCTGAACATGCGGATCGAGTGATACAGGGTCTGCGTCCATAGCCAGTTTTAAAGTTTTGGCCTGAACCTGTGTTGTGAGTGCCATAGTGAGCATAAGCACTAACAGCATAGCAAATTTCTTCATAACGCCTCCTGACAAATAAGGGATATAGGCAACTAGGAATAGCTCCTTAGTTAAACCCCCCCGTATCCGTCATTTTATATTTAAGCTTAACTTAACTATCATTAATATCACATTTATCTTATATAATCAATTCAACTATCCGCTAGTTTTTATGATTTTCGCATAAACATTTTCCAGTACGACTTAACATTTTTCACTCTAACTATTCTTGATAGATCCTGTCATAATTTAACACTGTAAATTTTGTTAGCTTTTGATTTATTAAGCCCGAAAAAAAATGCTATCATCATATACATATTTAGGGAGTATCAAAGCTAAATGATCAATTTCAAAAACCACAACAAGACACTGAAAATCGAAAATGCCGTACTCGACGATGTTCCTGAACTATGCGGATTACTAACAATCCTTTTCACTCAGGAAGAGGAGTATAAGCCTGATTTTCAGAAACAGGCGGCAGGATTGAATAAAATCATTTCAAACCCTGATGCAGGATGCATAATCAAGGCCACAGCCGACGGCAAGATCATCGGCATGGTTAATCTGCTTTTCACCATAAGCACATATACAGGCGGACGTGTAGCTATACTCGAAGACATGGTTGTTCTCCCTGAATACAGAGGGAGCGGCACGGGTGCAATGCTTCTGCAAGCCACCAAAGAGAGGGTAAAGCTTGAAGACTGCACACGCATAACTCTCCTGACAGACGGCAGTAATACAGGTGCACAGAAGTTCTACAAAAAAAACATGGATTTAACAAATCAGAAATGGTTGCAATGAGATACGACGAGGATGAAACAAACTGAAAAGGGGGGGCATAAAACTATGCCCCCCCGTTATATCTAACCTTTCCCTTTTACTTTGATACCCGTATTCTTCTTTATCTGCCGGGAGCTGTGGCTTTACCTGTAGAGCAGCCGACAATACTGATAACCATAAGCGAAACCAGCAATACACTAATTAATCTTTTCATAAAACACCTCCGTATATACCGAAGGATATCATATGGCAGATAACTATAAAGGTAATTATACTTATCCGAATACATTTTTAGATATTTTCAAACAGTGCCGTACTCAAATATCTTTCACCTGCCGACGGAGCTATGGTTATGATATTTCTCCCTTCGAAAGCAGCTTCGGAAGCGAGCCTGTGGGCTACTGCAACATTAGCTCCACTTGATATACCTACACTAATCCCCCCTCTTCCTTAAACAGCCTTCTGGCAAATCCAGTGCTTCATCATCAGCCACGGTTTCGACCCTGTCCACAACATCAAGGTTGAGGTTTGCAGGGATAAAACCCGCACCTATCCCCCCCTGCACTTTATGAGGCGACGGTTTAAACGCTTCCCCCCCTGCCAGATGTTTTGATATAGCAGGACTTGATTCGGGTTCAACAGCGACAGATGTTATTCCACCGAAAACAACTTGCTTCAAAAAAACCTGACACACCGCTGATTGTACCGCCCGTACCCACTCCTGCCACAAAGATGTCTACTTCTCCGTCCATGGCGGCAAAAATTTCAGGTCCTGTAGTCGCAAAATGCACCCTCGGATTGGCAGGATTCTCAAACTGGGACGGGTTAAAGTATTTATCACCATCCTCCGCCAACAGCTCTTCCACCATATCTATAGTCCCCCCCTTCATCCCTTTACTGCCGGGGGGGGTGAGTATAATATTCGCCCCCCCCAGCATAGACATCACTTTGCGTCTTTCAATACTCATGGTATCGGGCATTACGAGGTCTACCCCCCCAAACCCCCCCAGCGAAGCACCCAGCATCGCAAGGGCGACCCCCCCCGTATTACCGCTTGTGGGTTCTATGATGCGTTTCCCCCCCTCTGTGAGCCTGCCATCATGAATCCCTTTCAAAACCATGGATCTTGCTATCCTGTCTTTAACTGAAAAGGCAGGATTGGAAGATTCCAGTTTCAGATAAATATCGTTCTTTAACCCTTTGCCGAGCCTCTCCAGCTTAATCACGGGAGTATCTCCATAGCTTGCGTGTATGTTGTTATATATTCTGCTCATGTTTCACCTATATTTTATCCAGTGCCTGTTCGAGATCGGCTATGATATCCGATATCTCCTCTATACCCACGGAGAGTCTGATATAGTCGTCCGTTACCCCCCCTGCTGCGGTTCGCTCTTCCGCCGTCAACTGCTGATGAGTCGTACTGGCAGGGTGTATCACAAGCGATCTTGCATCCCCCCCTACATTCGCCACATGTGAGAAGACCTTAACCGTATCGATAAATTTCGTACCTGCCTCTATTCCGCCTTTTATGCCGAAACCGACAATAGCTCCGTAACCGCCGTCCAGATAATGCTTCGCTTTTTCATGGTCGACATGTGATTCCAACCCTGTGTAATTAACCCAATTCACTTTCGGGTGATTCTCCAGATATTCTGCAACGGCAAGTGCATTGTCACAGTGTTTCCTCATCCTGAGCGGAAGGGTCTCCAGCCCAAGTAGTATCTGGTTAGCATTGAACGGAGATATACATGCTCCCAAATCACGAAGGAGTTGAACCCTTGCTTTAAGCACATAGGCCACCCCCCCCGGCAGGACAGCATCCTTATGATTGCCGAATGCTCCCCCCCAATAGCTGACTCCGTGATATGACGGGTCGGGTTCGGTAATCTCGGGAAATTTGCCGTTCGCCCAGTTGAAATCCCCCCCCTTCTCCACTATCGCACCGCCAATACTTGTGCCGTTGCCCGATATGAACTTAGTCAGTGAATATACTACGATATCAACCCCCCCATGATCAAACGGCTTAAATATGTATGGAGCTACGGTATTATCAACTATAAGCGGAACTCCGAGCTCGTGAGCTTTTTCGGAAATCTTTTCAAAGTCGGCAACATTATTCCCGGGGGGGTTGCCGAGTGCCTCCACATAAAATGCACGTGTGTTCTCATCGGCAGCATCTACAAAATTCTGCGGATCAGAGCCGTCTACAAAGCGTACATCTATACCAAGCCTCTTTAGCGTATATCTGAAAAGGTTAGACGTACCGCCGTAAAGGTCGATGCACTGACAATATTCTGACCTGCTGATGCGATATTCAGGACGGCGTAAGTTATGGCTGCCTGCCCCCCCGACGAAACAGCCAGAGCTGCCGTACCGCCCGTAAGTGCGGCTATCCTCTTCTCCAGAACATCCTGAGTCGGTTCATCAGTCTTGTATATATATTTCCGAATTCCTTCAACCCGAACAGATTTGCCGCATGTTCGCTCGATTTAAAAACGTAACTTGTTGTCTGATAAATCGGAACAGCCCTTGCTCCTGTCTCCCCCCCCGTATCGTACCCGCCGTGCAGTAGTTTGCTATCGATGTGATCCATAATAAAATCCTCCGAAATAAATCTAAATTATATAGTTAAGAGCACCCTGCTCATAATCTGCCGTGTCTGACAATTCTTTTAATGTTGTGTTTTGAAAGTAATTTATAATGGTGGTTTGGAGACCACCCATATAGTCTCGAAACATGCAGTCCGCCTGTCCGGAGACCTTTCCGCAGTCTATGATGCTTATCTCCCCCCCTTCAATAGCTCTGACAAGATCATAAACAGTTATAGTCTCCGGTGCATCGGTAAGGAAAAAGCCCCCCCCTCGGCCCCCCCTCTCTTTGAATCAATGACACCTGCACTCTTCAGCTCGTTTAAGATAAGCTCAAGAAACCGTGTTGGTATATTGTGTTTCTCCGCTATGTGTGCTGCACGAAGCGGCCCTTTTCCATAATTTCTGGTCAGGTCAACACTGGCTATAAGTGCGTAATAAGTTTTTGCTGTCAATTTCATTTAATCACCTTTTCTATGATAATAGTGATAATTGAAATCTTCGCAATAGTTTTTTTTATACATTTTTTTATCTTTTTTAATTAATTTTAAGAAATGAGGCTGACATTGGACAAAAAAAAGTCCCCCCCGACACCGCAGCACCGAGGACTTTATAAATGGTTATACTAATTAGCTTATTTTGACAATCTACTCGAATAGATGTTTAAATTCGCCATACCCTACGATTTCAAGCTCTTCTGCAGGGATAAACTTTAAGGCTGCCGAATTCATGCAATATCTCATTCCGCCCCCCCTATCTTTAGGACCGTCATCAAAAACATGACCAAGGTGAGAATCGGCGTACTTGCTCCGTATCTCGTTACGGACTGCAAACCAGCTTTTATCCACATGCTGAGTAATATTCTCAGGGACTAAAGGCTTCACAAAGCTAGGCCAGCCTGTCCCTGACTTGTACTTATCTATCGAGGAAAACAGCGGCTCGCCTGATACTATGTCGACATATATCCCTGCACGCTTGTTATCCCAATATGCGTTTTTAAATGGCTTCTCAGTACCGCCCCCCTTTGGGTCACTTTATACTGCAGGTCTGTAAGCATCTTTTTCAGTTCAGCATCATTCGGTTTTTTTGAAGTTACGCCAGTCACCGCTTTTGTCACTATCGGTGATTTTCAGCTTTCCCCCCCAATTCCGCTCAATGAAATTGGCTCTACCCGAACCTATCTTATACCTCTTATAGTTATCCGGATTCTTTTTATAATAATCCTGATGGTATTCTTCCGCCTCATAGAACTTGACGGCAGGTAAAACTGCTGTAACCACAGGTGTTTTAAACTTGCCTGATTCGTTCAGCTTCGCTATGGATTCTTCAGCAAGCCTTTTTTTGCTCGTCGTCTGTATAGAATATTGCCGTGAGGTATTGTGTCCCTCTGTCTGCAAACTGACCACCGTCGTCAGTCGGATCTATGTTCTGCCAGAATATATCCAGCAGTTTCTCATAGTTTACCTTTGCAGGATCATAAACTATCCTGATGGCTTCGTAATGCCCTGTAGTCCCTGCCGATACCTGATTATATGTCGGGTTATCGACATGACCGCCCGTGTATCCGGAAGAGACATCCTCAACCCCCCCGTCTATAAAAGAGTAAGGCGGTTCCATACACCAGAAACATCCGCCTGCAAATATAGCTTCTGCTTTATTCTTTTCTAAGCTCATAGCTACCCCCCCCGTAAAACTAAACATTATCAAAGCCAATAAAATGTATTTGAAATTTTTCATATGCATCTCCTGTTCTATAAAAATAGTACATATCGGATATAAATAAAGACAAAAAAAGTGTGATTTAGTTCGATTGACTGCAAATCATTTTTCAATGTAGAATGCCAAAACAGCATAAAAGGGCAGTAATATGAAAGAATATATTTATCGACTGGATTTTAAAGTCAGAGACTATGAACTTGATATGCAAGGGGGGGTTGTCAATAACTCTGTGTACCAGAATTATCTGGAGCATGCCAGACATGAGTTTCTTTTATCCCGCGGTATAGACTTCGCGGAATACTCGGATAAGGGGGGGATTTATCTAATAGTTACCAGAGCTCTTATGGAATATAAAGCCTCTCTGCGAAGCGGCGACAAGTTCTGGGTTGGGCTTAATCTCATCATGGAATCCAAGGTTAGAGTCACCTTTGAGCAGGACATTTACAGATCATCAGATGATAAACTGATTCTCAAAGGGGGGGCTGTAACAGGGACGTGCCTGAATGAACGCGGCAGACCTAAATTCCCTGATGAACTGCTGGAGAAGCTGGGAGTAAAGTAATATGCTGAACTTTGAAATTGACGAATCTAAATGTATCAAATGCGGTCTATGTGCCTCCGACTGCCCTGTCCGAGTGATAAGCTTTGAAAAAAACTCTATCCCGTACATAAAACCCGAAAAAGAAAAAAACTGCATCCGTTGCCAACACTGCCTCGCAGTCTGCCCGACGGGAGCTCTTTCGATATTTAATATAACCCCCCCGGACATGTGTGTTCCTGCCGACAGATCCGCCACCCCCCCTGATCAGGTGGATGCTCTCATCAGGAACAGGCGGTCTGTCAGAAAATTTAAACAGATCAATGTTTCACCCGATAAACTTGAAAAACTTCTCAAAACAGTTGCGAATGTGCCCACAGGCAAAAACGTACGCAACACAACTATAAACATCATAGATGATATCGACCAGATGAAGATTTTCGTTGGAAAAGCTATCTCTAAGCTGGAGGAGCTTGATAAAGCCGGCGGACTAACAGGCCCTCATGCCTTCTTCTCTAATCTGACAAGAGCCTATCGTATGGTACAGACGCTATATTCAGAGGAGCACCGCACATAATAGTCACTTCAGCCCCCCCTGAGGATGACCCCCCCTGCCCTGTGGCGGACGGTATAATCAACCTCAGCTATCTGGAGCTGATGGCATCCAGTATGGGGGGGATTGGTGTTGTATGGGTCGGTTTTGCCATGCATGTACTCTCCTTGATCCCTGAATTGAAAGCCGAACTAGGCATCCCTGATAATCATGTATTAGGTTACGCAATGCTCATAGGCGAGCCTGCTGTCAAGTATCATCGAGGCGTTATCAGAGATGAAATTAAAGTAAACAGAGTCAGATTCACCGACTAAAATAACCACCTTTTTATCACGTTAATAAAAATACTGTTGCTAACCCGAAAAATATTTGATATTTTTTTTCGGTGTATGGTGGTATTCGGCTATCAGACCTTTTTTTTATGAGGCTTGATCTGCCCCCCCTATCGCCTGTTTGGCAAGGTCCATGTGACAAGATATCGATTCTCAAGCCGTTTTTGTTTTCGCCAGGATTGACTATCGATAGGAATGTTTTTTTGGCGAAAATTGAGGATTGTATCAGAGACTATGAATATTTATGTAGGAAATCTCCCTTACAAAGCTCAGGAAGATGAAATCAATGACATGTTCCAGCTTTCGGTGATGTTGCATCTGTAAGAATCATTACAGATCACGAAACAGGTCGTTCTAAAGGATTCGGCTTTGTTGAAATGGAAAACGATGAGCAGGCTAAAGCTGCTATCGAAGACCTTAACGGTGTTGAAATGGAAGGAAGACCTCTCACAGTTAACGAGGCTAGACCAAGAGCACCAAGACAGCCAAGAGGCGGATATAATAACGACCGCTACTAAGCTGCTGTTATAATTATTCAAAAAAGTAAGCCAGAGGCGTTAAAACCTCTGGCTTTTTATATTAAACCGGGATAGTAGCCCCCCCAGTCTAAGAGACTTCCAAACCTAACTACCCTTATACTTTATCAAAGTCAATTCATTTCTAACCTTATTAACTTTAATTTAACTTGATATCACACCCGTTCTATCTCATTATTACATATAGTGAGGTATCAAATGGGTGTATACATAAAAGCGGCAGGGCTCTCTCAGTTTGGCAGGTCTGACGATAGATTAATATATAAAATCCGTGAAGCCATAGATAATATGAACACAGATTTATCTGAGATAGACGCTGTTTATCTCGGTCTGATGAACCCCCCCGAGGCGTTCACAGGGGGGGTGGGCAACATTGCATCATACGTCACAGACAAGGTAGGTCTCTCAGGTGTGCCCTCCGTGCGTATAGAGACTGCATCCAGCACAGGGGGGGCGGCTGTTTTCTATCTGGCTTACGCTGCTGTCAGAGCAGGACTGTACAAAAACATTCTCGTGCTGGCGGCAGAAAAGATGACACACCTCTCAACACCGAAGGTTACAAAGATTATCTCCGAAGTGATAGAACCGTCAGAGCGAAAAACAGGTGCAAGTATGCCGTCGCTGGCGGCAATGTGTGCCAGAAGATTTGCCTACGAAAACAACCTTTCAGAAAAGAAAATGACAGAGGTGCTCTCGGAGGTTGCAATCAAAAGCCACCACTATGGCAGCTTGAACCCATACGCCCAGTTCCGAAAAGAGATCAGTGCAGAAGATTATCAGAATAGTAAATTCATCGCTGAACCACTTCGGCTTTTCGACTGCTCCCCCCCTATCAGTGACGGAGCGGCGGCTGTGGTACTCTCATCGGAAAAGACAAAAGTTACCGTTGCAGGTGTCGGACAGGGGGGGACAGATAAGCAGGCTCTCACAAAAAGAGATACTATAACACGCTTCACCTCCACCCAGAAGGCGGCTATAACCGCATATAACATGGCAGGATTCGGACCTGAGAATATTAATTTCGCCGAGATACACGACGCTTTCACCCCCCCTTTTGAAGTGGTCGGAATGATAGATACCTTTCTGTTGAAACCTGAGGATATATCTAAGTTTTATAAGAATAAACAGGGCTACCACGATGGGAAACTGCCTGTAAATATATCAGGCGGACTTAAATCCCGTGGGCATCCTGTAGGAGCTTCCGGTCTGGCACAGATTGTAGAGTGTTACCGTATAATGACCGGTCAATACCCGAAAGAGATCACACCGCAGAAGACTGACATTGCACTGACTCAAAGCATAGGCGGTTTGGCAACTAATAACTTTGTCACCATCCTAAAAAAAAGACAGGGGGGGCAAAGGTAAAACCTCTCCCTGAGCCTATGGTATTTGAAAAACCTGAGATTAAACATGTCAAAGACAAGCGGTTCAGAATCTATTCCGCCACAAGGCTGTATTCACCGCCCGAAGGATTCGAAGCACCGCTCGATCTGGTTATACTCCAGAGGAAAGACCACTTTATACTGGCAAGGTCTATATCCGATGATCTGCCGAAAATAGGCAAGCTGGTTCATATAGACGAAAAGGTTGCAGGTTCTTTAGTAGTGGAAAAGGACGATATATTCCATCTGCTGGGGGGGCTGAAAAAAACGATAAAGCAAGAAACTACTTAGCCAGCTCACGTTCAATGGCAGAGATCAGCTTTTCAGGTCTTTTAGACGATGCGAAACGCTCAACCTTCGTGCCGTCACGGCTGATGAGGAATTTGGTAAAGTTCCATTTGATATTCTTAGTCCCCCCCATTGTGCCGGGAGCCATAGTTTTGAGAGCACGAAAGAATGGGTGTTCCTCCTCGCCATTGACTTCTACCTTGCCGAAAACAGGGAATGTCACTGTATAGTTGCAGTTAAGGAATTCCTGAATCTCCTCTTCAGTCCCAGGCTCTTGACTGCCGAACTGATTGCAGGGGGGGAAGCCCAGAACAACAAATCCTCTGTCTTTATACATCCGATAAATCTCTTCCAGCCCTTCGTACTGAGGCGTGAATCCGCAGTTGCTCGCAGTATTAACCACCAGCACCACCTGACCATCATAATCACTAAGGCTTTTCATCTCCCCCCTGTTATCAGTGGAAATTCGAAATTTAGTAAGGACATATCAGACTCCTTTTATATATAATCACCCTCAATAGAATTGAAAGCAATAGGAATTCACAGTATTCTTATTATCTTTTCCGTAATCTCGGCTATCCCTTCATCAGTCAGGTCTACACATGACGGCAGACAAAGCCCGTATTCAAAAAAAATCGTCCGATGTGCCGTTTATAACAGCCTTTGCGTCCTTAAAGACGGGCTGCATATGCATAGGCATCCACAGCGAACGGGACTCAATCCCCCCCTCCACCTTCAGATAGCCGTATATACTCTCTTTATCCTCATCGTCGAAAAGAAGGGTCGTCAGCCACCTTGATCCGACAGCCTTTTCATGCTCAGGCATAAAAGTAACCGGAGCACCTTCCAACGCTCTTTTATACTTATCAAAGATGGATCGTTTTATCTCTATACGCTCGGTCAGTTCCTGCATCTGGGCATAACCGCAAGCTGACTGTAAATTACTTATACGATAATTATAACCTATATTAAGATGCTCATAGTGCTCGACAGGCTCTTTCGCCTGATTAGCGAAATACCGCCCCCCCTTAGCTATCAGCTCAGCATCATCACTAACCAATATTCCACCGCCGCCGGAAGTGACGATCTTATTGGCATTAAAAGAAAAAAAATGCCGCATCTGCCGAAAGCCCCCCCCGTCTGCTTTCCATCAAACGAAGCTCCGAGAGACTCGGCCGCATCTTCGATTATCGACACGCCGTATTTATCGCAGATGCTTACGATGCTGTCCATCTCGGCAGGCTGACCGTAAATATGTGTAACGATCAATGCTTTCGGCATTGTCTCACCCGAGGCAGTGCGTCTTTTCAGCTCATCTTCCAAAAGGTTAGGGTCTAAGTTCCATGTGCCCCCCCTATCACTATCAATAAACACTGGCTCAGCTCCGATATAAACAATCGGTGAGACAGAACCTATGAAAGTAAACGTCGATGCGAAGACACATCCCCCCCCTTGCCTATCCCCCCCAGTGCAAGCAGAGCAAGATGTATCGCGGATGTGCCGTTCACAACCGCCAGTGCATTCTTAGAGCCTGTCAGCTCACATACACTCTCTTCAAACATCGAAATATATTTCCCTGTAGCCGCCTCATTATCTGCCAGAGCTTCGTTAATATATTGCTGCTCAAGCTGATCTTTTGTCGGTACAGGTATGGAAAGCGGATATTTCATTATATTTTAGTCACCTTCGCAGGGACACCTATCGCAGTCACATTGTCCTCAATATCACAAGCGACAAATGCACTTCCGCCTATCATTACATTCTTTCCGATTGTTATGCACTCTCTGACGGCAGCACCCACCCCCCCGACCCAGGTATAATCCCTGATCGTAACCTCACCGCCGAGGTTCGCACCAGGTGAAATGTGACAGAAATCACCGATACGACAGTCATGATCTACGGTTGCACCTGTGTTTATTATTGAATGATCACCTATATATGCATCTGCATTCACCACTGTTCCTGCCATAATAACAGTCCCGACACCGACGTCGGCACTCTCACTGAATATACAGGAAGGGTGAATGAGTGACGGCATCTTAAATCCCAGAGCCATCATTTCTTTTACACGCTTTTCTCTTACCGTATTTGTGATTCTGGCCACGGCCAGATTTGTTGTTTCGCTCTTTAGTGATTCTATATCATCAACACTGCAAAGGACTTTTTTTTATCAAGGATACGTGAGCCCACAGGCACAGCATTCCCCCCCACAAAACCTATGACTTCATAACCACAAGCCTCTGCAAGTTCCTTCACAACCTTACCGTGTCCACCGGTACCAAGTATTATAATTTTTTTCAGCCATATCCATCCTCATCCTTACATACGTAATAATGTCTATTATAGACTATAATAGTCTATTTAGGTAGTTATATTAGATAATTTTAGTTTGCAGATGCTGAAATGCTCTTTGAATCGAAATGATCTTGAGAAGTTAGTTTTTATACATATCGAGCAGAATTTGCACTGATGTTTCAATAACATGCGTATCCCTTTCAGGTGTAGGCATAGGCAGAACACTCAGTATTACAGGCCAGAATAGCGATTCTTTCACTATGCCCAAGTATTGCTGTGCGGCAAGTGCAGGGTCTTTAATGTTCAGCTCGCCTGAGTCGGCTTTAATGCTGAAATACTCTTCCAGAGTCCTCAGGAAAGGTCTGATACTGTGCTTCGCATAAAGTTCGCTCAGCTCAGGAAATCTGCCCGATTCACCCATAACCAGCCGAAGAAGCTTTGTATATTTTTCCGAACGAAGAACCTTCAGCATTCTGTAAGCGAATTCTTTAAGTGCTTCACCGACATCTTTATTAATATAATCACCGATTTCAGGCGGCTCAAGACATGCCCATGTATGATTGGCAACTTCAGCAAAAAGCACTTCCTTTGCAGAGAAATGATTATAAACGGTGCGTTTGGAGACTTTTGCTCTGCCGGCTATCTCATCCATACTTACACTGCCGTAACCTTTATTAAGAAAAAGCTCCGAAGCTGCTTTCACAATATAATAACGCTTTTTATCCGATAAGGTTTTAAATTCGTTTACACTCATGCCGTCTCCATTATGCCTCTGACAATTATATGCAAAATCATATAATAAATCGACACAATTAATTTTATTGACATCTTCTCATTTTCTAAACTACACTACACAGTGTAGTTTAGTTTATACATCGGAGGCACAAATGAAAAAGAGAAAAATAGGACAGCAAGGTCTTGAGTCCAGTATGATAGGTTTAGGCTGCATGGGGGGGATGAGTGAATTCTACGGTAAAGGGGGGGATGAAAAAGAATCTATCGAAGTCATCCACGAAGCCATAGACAAAGGGATTACTATGCTGGATACCGCAGACATGTACGGCATCGGAGAGAACGAAAAGCTTGTCGGCAAAGCTATCACGGGCAAACGCTCTCAGGTTGTGCTGGCTACGAAGTTCGGGATTGTGCGTGAAAATGGTGCTTTAACAAGAACTATCAACGGCAAACCTGAGTATGTCAAACAAGCTTGTGATGCAAGCCTGAAAAGGTTAAATGTTGAAACAATAGACTTGTATTATCAGCATAGAAAAGACCCCCCCGACGTTGAAATAGAAGAGACTGTCGGTGCAATGGCGGATTTAGTCAAAGCAGGTAAAGTCAGGCATCTGGGTCTGTCTGAAGTGAGTGCCGCCACATTGAAAAGGGCACATAAAACGCATCCTATTTCAGCACTGCAAACTGAATATTCAATATGGAGCAGAGATGTTGAAGGGGGGGATATCTTAGGCATGTGTCGTGAATTGGGCACAACACTAATCGCCTACAGCCCGCTCGGAAGAGGTTTTTTTGACAGGGGGGGCGATCAAATCTGTTGATACACTTGAGGATGGTGATTTCAGAAGGATGTGGCCAAGGTTCGCAGAGGAAAACTTTCAGACCAACCTGAACCTTGTTGAACAATTTAACGCTTATGCATCAGGAATTAACTGCACTCCTGCACAGCTGGCACTTGCTTGGGTTATTTCCAAGGGTGAGGATATCATACCTATCCCCCCCGGCACAAAACGTCTCAAATACTTATTAGACAACATTGGAGTAGCAGATATTAATCTGGACGCTAATCAAATCAATACACTTGAAAGGATGATAGACCCAGATAAAGTAAAGGGACTCAGATATCCCGAAGAGTTCATGAGTACGCTGAATCTATAATATTCTCAACTCTGTGCCTGAGTAAAACAACTTGGGTTCAGAGGTTTACTCTCATCTGTTCAATGACAATTTGAGTCATATTGCCAATTCTTTGATCTATCGTGTTATAATGTATAATACGAGATCATTCAAAGGGGGGGGACTCTGTGTCTAACAAAAACTTTCCTGATTTTCACAAGGATAATAAATCTTTACTAAAAAAATACCTCTCAGCTGATGTTTATGAAGGGCTTAGTGGTTTGAAAACAAGCAATGGCTTCACACTGGATATGGCTATCAAGTCAGGTGTAGTTAACAAGGACAGTAATGTCGGTATTTACGCAGGCGACGCAGAATCCTATAAGCTTTTTTTCTCAGATTTTCGACCCGATTATTGAAGATTATCACGGTTTCACAAAGGCGGACTCCCACAGCAGTGACCTCACCCCCCCTCCAGAAGAAGCATGGGCAGACCCTGATCAAACAGGAGAATACATACTATCGACAAGAATAAGAGTAGGGAGAAATCTTGCAAACTTCCCATTAGGACCTGCAATCAGCAAAGTGGAGCGGTATGAAGTAGAAGCAAAGGGGGGGGCAAACGCCTTGAAAAACCTGAAAGGGGGGGAGTTGAGCGGAAGCTACTACCAACTGTCAAACATGTCGGACATCGACCGCACACGCCTAATAGAAGATCATTTCCTGTTTAAATCTGGTGATCAATACCTGGAGGCGGCAGGCTTAAACAGAGACTGGCCGGAAGGTCGAGGGATTTTCCATAATGCTGACAAGACATTCCTAGTATGGATCAATGAAGAGGATCAACTCCGCATCATATCAATGCAGAAAGGCGGAGATATATACACGGTTTTTGCTCGCCTCTGTAATGCTGTGAGTGAGTTGTCAGGTTCTTTATCCTTCCTATACGACAATCATTTGGGCTACATCACAAGCTGTCCTACAAATCTTGGTACGGCTCTGAGGGCGAGTGTACATATTAAGCTGCCTAATCTTGCAAACGACATGAAGATGTTCAAACAACTGACAGACGAGCATTTTCTGCAGATACGGGGGGGCATTCACGGAGAACACTCAGAGAGTAATGACGCTATCTTCGATATCAGCAATAAACGCAGATTAGGCATAACAGAAGTCGAATTAATCCGCGGACTATACGACGGAATTATGGTGCTGATTACCAAAGAGAAAGAGCTGGCTAAATAGTTCCTATATCAACAGGTTCACCAAGTAGAAAACCCTGTAGAGTATCTACGCCGAGTTTTTCACATGTCTCCTTTACCGATTCAGAGTGTACATACTCGGCAACAGTGGTTATGCCCAGTTTTCTGGACATCATTATTATGCTCTCCACAGCGGCATAGTTAATAGGGTTATTATCTATATCCTTGATCAATGAACCGTCTATTTTGATATAGTTAGGAGCTATCTTATTTATATTATTGAAGTTAGAAAAACCAGCCCCCCCAAAATCGTCAATGGCAATCTTTACGTCAAGTGATCTCATACGGTCACAAAAAGAGTAGAGCATCTCATTATCTTTAAGTTCTTCGGTTTCTACAATTTCAATAGTAAGTTTATTACCTGGTTTATACTCAGTAATTATGTCATTTATGAATTTCTTTGTGGCGTTGTTCAAAATATCCGAATACGACAAATTCAGAGAATAAAATAATTCTGTCCCTTTAAAACGTTCGAAAGTCTTCTGAAACATCAATTTTGTTATATCGTGATAACAGTCTATCTGTTTCGAAACTTCCAAAAACTCCCATGGGAGTATTATCCCGTGTTCCGGATGCTTGATTCTGCAAAGACATTCATAGCTTACGGTTTTTAAGCTGTCTGTGGAGAACAAAGGCTGAGCAAAAGGCTGAAAGTAATTATTATCGATCGATTCTCTGATGACACGTATTGTCTTGAGCGTCTTATCAAAGTCCTCTGCGGCATAATGTGTACTCAGTAATTCCAGATTTATATCGATGAGCTTTTCCACAGCATCAATATACTCAAATTTACCTGCATCAGTGATCTTGTTCCTAATATACCGTCTGATAAAAGTGAACGTTGAATTGATATAATTTGCCGGCAAACCTATTCTTTTGTGTAATTTATTTATGTAGGATAAATATGCGTAATACTCTTTATCGTAAGCTGACAAGAAAAGCTGCGAATACCAGATTTCGATCTTCTCTTTATGGTACTCAAGTTCCTCTTTATTTTTTAAGAATGCTCTAGCATGCTCAAACCGCATAACATGTTCGTGCAATTGATCTGAAAATTCCGTAATGCTACATGCTAAGATTTCCCACGCATTTTTTATAATAACTCTATCATCATCGTTGAGATTGTATAAGCAAAACAGCCTGTTGAAAAAATTATCTTCCATCTACCCACCATAACCTAATTAAATATTAAGTTATTATACATCTGCGAGATATATTTTCATCAACTTGCTTAACATAATAATCAAATTTGGTACTGGATTATGCAATTTAATTGTATTTAGTCATCGTATATTCAGAGTGAAGCGAAGAATCTACAGCCATCAGGATGTTCAGGTGCAAAGGACAAATCATGAATATTTGAATTATTGCTAGCATA
>JDSG01000112.1_pt1 | contig 24779 bp, 48 predicted proteins | sample 199341 | NCBI WGS metagenome assembly JDSG01 (sample SAMN02584197, study PRJNA231836) | bioreactor metagenome | isolation source: continuous culture bioreactor short generation time transfer1 day 52 after... | place: Germany: Bremen | reverse complement strand
ACTCTTGATATAGAAGAAAAAAATATAGAAATTGTTGAAAATATTTTAAGAAACTTAAAAGATGGACTAATAAAGAACATTGAAGTTTCAAAAAGAAGATATTCTCCAAAAAATAAAATTTTAGAAGATGAGTTTATACCAAAACAGAAGTCAAACTCTAAGTATCTTTCTCCTTCTGAATTCAAAAGAAGAACAACTAAAAGGTAATATATCATGCAAATAATGGTTTTCGCAGTTATACTAATTGCTATCATAGCTTTTATCATTTATAAAGTAAACAACAAATTTGAGACAAAAGAGTTTATTATTCTTTTTGTAGTTATTATTGTATCAATACTTGTAACAGTAATGCTTTTAAGAAACGAACAAGAAAGGGTTCCTTTAAAATTTAAAGATAAATATGAACAAGTAAAAAATGTAAAAATACTTAAATTTTCACATGAGAGATTAAATAATAAAACACTCTCTTCAAAAACAAGTTTTATTTATAATTTTGATTACATAATAAACAAAGACAATTCAGAATATTTTTGTACTGCAAAAAAATGTGAAAATCAAAAAAAATTGAAGACGAATATATATTTGAAGACTTTGATAAACTAGAAGAAAAGTGTATAAAAAAAATAAGTTTAATACTATGAGATTAAGATATATACCTTTTTTAATAAAGATATATATCTTAACAGCAATTAAGCTCCGCCTCCAATATCCGCTACTAATTCATCATGTACATCTGAATGAGGGATTTTTTTTCACATACATCAACTGACTTTCTAAGTGCAGAGATTAATTCATCCACATTATCATATGGAACCTCTAAATGACCAACCTCTTTACCAGCTTCCACAATTTCAATTTTTACAATAGGGTCACTATATTCCCCCCCATATGGCTTTTCCACATGAGTTACATTGATCTTATCTTTCTTAAAATGGTGAGCTAATCTAATTGTTCTTATTTTGATACTTTCAGACATAATTACTCCTTTATTTAAGTTATATTTTAAATTGTAGCATTTTTTTTGAGATTTGGATAATTAATTTAAAAAAAACTAACTATTAGATTTTAAGAAAGCCAAAATTATGATTTAGCAGAAGTTTATAAAATAGGATACTTTAGAAATTATTTTTATAATATTTATAATAATATATGCAATAGATTTAAATCTATTGTCATATATTTAAAAGTCTATGCACCGCCACCAACATCAGATTTTAGGTCACCATGAACATCGTTATGAGGAATACTATCATTTACATCCTCAGCTTTATGAAGTGCATCAATTACCTCTTCTAAATTTTCATAAGGAATTTCAATAAGACCAGTAACCTTCCCATTTTCTAGTCTATCAATTCTTACAACAGGATCACTGTACTCACCATAAGGTTTTTCAATATGTGAAATATTTATAGAGTCTTCTCTAAAATATTGTGCCAGAACAACCGTTTTTACTTTGATACTTTCAGCCATAACCCATCCTTTTAAGAAGTTTTATTACATTCTAGCATAAAATTTATTATAAATTTAAGTTAAATTTAATTTTTATTGAGGTTTGAATGACTTTGTAGTTTTACATACATGAGGAAATAAACAGTTATCACAATCAGGACTAATAGCTTTACATGTGTATCTTCCAAAAAGTACCATTGCTTGGTGAAAGATATGTAAATCATCTTTTAATTTTTTTTACAAGTTCAGCTTCTGTTTTTTTCAACAGTTTTTTTTCATATGAAAGCCCAAGCCTATGAGATACTCTAAATACATGAGTATCAACTGCCATAAGATTTGCACCTTCAAACTCAATCATAAAAACATTTGCAGTTTTATTACCAACACCTGCAAGTTTCATAAGCTCTTTTTGAACATGAGGAATTTCACCATCATAATCAGCAATTACACTTTGAGCCATCTTTATAATATTTTTTGATTTGTTATTAAAAAAAAGAACAAGACTTTAATAAATCTTTAACATCCTCAAGATTTGCATCAGCTAGTTCAAAAACAGAAGGATATTTTTCAAAAAGTGCAGGAGTTATTATATTTACTCTTTTATCAGTACATTGAGCACTTAAAATAATAGCTATTAAAAGTTCATAATCATTTTTATACTCTAACTCCGTAACTGCATCATTATACTTATCTTGAAATGCTTCTTTGATAATCTGAATATCTTCTTTTGTCGCTTTTTTTTAATCTAGGCAAGTCTCTATTCCTTTTACAATTTTTTTTATTTTTTTCTATCTCATCACGAAGTCTAATAGCCTCTTCAAAATGTAAATCTTTTGCAGCTTTTGTCATCTGTTTATTTAATTCAATTAGCATTTTCTTTCTCTCAGATGCTGGCATTTTTTTTGCATTTTGTCTCGTTTCCAAGCTACATCATCATACTCTTCCATCTTTAGATTTTCATCAAGCATTCTTTTTGTAGTTTTTGGAGTTATTCCATGTTCTTTATTGTGAGCTTCTTGGATTTCTCTTCTTTTATTTGTTAAGTCAATTGCATATTGCATTGAGTCAGTTACTTTTTTTACAAAATAGAATTACTTTTCCATTTTCATTTCTTGCAGCTCTTCCCATAGTTTGCACTAAAGATGTACGAGACCTTAAAAAAACCTTCTTTATCTGCATCTAAAATAGCTACTAAAGATGTTTCTGGAATATCAAGACCTTCTCTAAGTAGATTAATTCCTACAAGTACATCAAACTCTCCAAGTCTTAGTTCTCGTATAATTTGATTTCTTTCAATTGCATCAATATCACTATGCATATATTTTACTTTTATTCCTAAATCAGAATAATAAGATGTAAGCTCTTCTGCCATCTTTTTTGTAAGTACTGTTACTAAAACTCTTTCATTTTTTTTCAACTATTTTTTTTATCTCATCATGTAGTTTTTCAACTTGAAACTCTGAATCCATCATCTCTATAGTTGGATCCAATAGTCCAGTAGGTCGTATAACTTGATGTGTAACTACATCACTTAGTTCTATTTCAAGAGGAGCTGGAGTAGCACTTACAAAAAGATAGTGAGGAGATTTATTTATAAACTCATCAAACATCAAAGGACGGTTATCCATAGCACTTGGAAGTCTAAATCCATAGTCTACAAGTACTTCTTTTCTAGACCTATCTGCCGCATGCATTCCTCTAAACTGAGGTAATGATACATGAGATTCATCAACTATTAGTAAAAAGTCTTTTCCTATTTGTTCAAAATAATTCATCATAGAGTATGGCGTTTCACCAGGTTTCAGACCAGTTAGATGTCTAGCATAGTTCTCAATACCTTTACACATTCCTGTACCTTCTATCATCTCTAAATCAAACTCTACTCTTTGTTTTAATCTTTGATATTCTACTCTTTTATCTTCTTTTTCAAAATATTCAAGTCTTTCATCAAGTTCCTCTTCTATCTGCTTTACCGCACGTCCGAGGTTTTCACTTGTTACAACGAAAGGATTTACAGAATAAATAATAGCTTCATCTAAATCTTTATGTTTTTCATTTGTAAGATACTCATGTTTAGAGATTGACTCAACCTCATCACCAAAAAACTCAACTCTAATAAACTCATCTTCATAATAAGCTGGAAATATATCTATTACATCACCATTTACTCTAAAGTCTGCTCTATCAAAAAAGCTATCATTTCTTTTATAGCCCATCTCTACAAGTTTTAATAAAAGCTCTCTTTGTGAATATTCAAAGCCCACTTCTATTCTTTGAACCATTGCTTTATACTCTTCTGGATTACCAAGACCATAATTAGCAGATACAGAAGCTATAACAATAACATCATCAAAAGATAAAAGTGAAGCTGTTGCAGATAACCTTAATCTTTCCAACTCACTATTTATAGAAGAGTCTTTTTCAATAAATAAATCGGTTCTAGGAATATAAGCTTCTGGTTGATAGTAATCATAGTATGAGATGAAATACTCAACATGATTGTTTGGGAAAAACTGTCTAAACTCTGAGTATAATTGTGCAGCAAGTGTTTTATTATGAGTCATAATTAGCGTTGGCATTTGAGTTTTTTTCAATAACCTTTGCCATAGTATATGTTTTACCAGAACCTGTAACACCTTCTAAAGTTGTATACTTATTTCCAGATAAAATAGAATTGCTTATATCTCTTATTGCTGTGGGCTGATCACCTGCTGGTTCATACTCACTATTTACTTTAAATTTAGCTATTTTCTATCCTTATTTTTTTTATAGTTTTTATAATTTGCTAAAAAATAAAAAATTATAGAAATATCTCTATTTGTCCAAATGTAGTCTTTAGATAAAGTATCTTTTGAAAAGTTTAAGTCTACATAGTTTTTATATTTTTTTAGAATACTATTCATTAAACTTTTTATATCATCTTGTGTTGAGTTTATTAAAAAAGAGTGAAATAGATCTTTTTGATTTGGAATAAAAAACTCTTCTTCATATTTAAATAACATTAAAGTTAAAGAGACTTGCCAAGTATGCCACTCTTTTTTTTATCTAATTCATCAATACTCATTTTTTGATAATCAAAACATTTGTACGAATCAAACACTTTTCTTACTATATCATGTAACTGACTTCTTCCAATTTTTTTTCAATAGCTGGAGGTAAAAACAATCCTATAGAACTTGGAAGAGGAACATATCTATTAACTTCTCTTTTTTTTGAGTAACTGTTTTTGCTGGTTCTTTTTTTATTTAATAAAGTTACTACAACAATCAATAATAAAATCACTACAACTAGTATTATCAAAATAATAGCTATATTAAGATTACTCATAAATTTTCTCCTAAAAATTCATTATTTAAAATCATATATTTTTTTTATCACAACAAAGTGATGGAATATTTACATAAAGTTGATTTTTAATCTCAAAACTTTTTCCTTGATGAAAATGTCCTTCAATTATAATATCACTCTTATAATTTTCTACTCTTCTTGCAGCAAACTCTTCAAAGTTTTCCATCTTTTTACAAATCTTCTTTTCAAGTAATGCATAGTAGATTTTTTTTGAAATTATATTATTAATATCTATTAAATTCAAAAACATTAGAAGTGCTTTGTTCCTTATAATTGCACAATATAAATTATAGTGCCAAGGAGTAAAATTATCACCATGAGACAATGATACACTCTTTCCTTCATAAGTTGCACTTACTGGTTGTTCTTCTCTTTTAAAAACTTTAATATTTGGAAATAGTGATTGCATATTGTAATCATGATTTCCTTCTAAATATATGATCTCAATCTTATTTGATAACTCATTTAAAATATCAATTAATTTTTGATTTCTTTTTATAAAATATTTACTCTCACCTGAAATAAAATCAAACATATCACCCATTAAAAATAGTTGGGAAGTTTTAATCTCTTCTGAGAAAAGTTTCTCTAAAAAGATTAAAAACTCTTGATTTTTTTTCATTATAGTGAGAGTCGGCTACAAATATTGAGCCTTTTTTTAATACTAAGGCACATATGCTATTTTAGGAATCCCTTCACCTTCATCATATCCACACATGATATTTGCATTTACCACAGCTTGAGAAGAAGCACCTCTTAATAGATTATCAATTGAAGAATTAATATAAAGTGCCTTACCATTTCTAGCTACATAAATATCACAAAAATTTGTTCCTGCTGTTGATTTTAAATCAACAGGAGTTTTTCTAACTCTTACAAATTCATTGTTTGCATAAGTATCTTCTAAAATCTTTTCAACATCAATTTCATCTTTTAAAGTAGCATATACTGATACTAACATACCTCTTGTAACTGGTAATAAATGAGGTACAAAGTTTATTTGAAACTCTTTATCTTTTAAAAGTCTTACTTTCTCTTCAATTTCAGGCATATGTCGATGTTTAAAAGGATTATATGAGTGACAGTTTTCATTTAAATTTACAAAATGAGCTACTTCACTTAGTTTTTTTACCTGCACCACTTACTCCTGATTTTGCATCAATAAAAACTGGTGTTCCTTCTTGAATAAAATCTACAAAAGGTAAAAGTGCTAAAAGTGAAGCTGTAGGGTAACATCCCGGATTTGCTACAAGTTTTGCATCTTTTAAATCATCTTTATAAAATTCAGGTAATCCATAAACAGAATCTTTTATATGTTCTTTATCTTCATGAGGGCAATAATGTTCTTCATAAGTTTCAAGTTCAAGTCTATAATCTGCAGATAAATCAACAACTTTTACACCAAGTTCTAGTAACTCTTTTGCAAAATACATTGATGTTTTATGAGGTAAAGCTAAAAATGCTAAATCAGCAACTTCTTTTACCTCTTTTGCATCTGCTTTTGATACTTCAATATTTACTACATCTTTTAAGCAAGGGTGTAATTCTTGAACATTCTCTTCACCTGTAGAATTTGCAATATAAGTGATATTGAATCTTGGGTGATTTATTAAAATTTTTATTAGTTCTAATCCAGTATAACCACTAGCTCCAATTATTGCTACATTCATTATAGTTCTAGCTCCTTATATCCTACAGATAAAACTTCATAAGTTTTTTTGTCCACCAGGTAATATTGCTGTTACCTCATCACCCTCTTCTTTTCCTAATAGCTGCTTTGCTAAAGGAGAATTAAAAGAAATAAAACCTTTTTCTGCATTTGATTCTACTCCGCCAACAATTGAATAAATAAACTCTTCATCTGTATCACAATCAACAAGTCCAACAGTTGAACCAAAACTTACCTTATCATGAGGTAATGTTTCAGGGTCAATAATAACTGCTTTTGAGATAATAGCCCCCCCTAATTCAGCTATTTGTGCATCTATTAATGCTAATTTATCTTTTGCTGCATGGTATTCTGCATTTTCTTTTAAATCCCCCCCTAATTGTCTAGCTTCATCTAAAGCAATAACAGTTTCAGGTCTTTCAGTACTTTTAAAAAAAATCTAATTCGTTTGTAATCTTTTCGTATCCAACTCTTGTCATTGGCTCTTTATCCATAAGAAGCTCCTAATATTAAAAATTTATTTTTAGTAAATGTTTGTTATAATACCGAAATTTTTATAAAAGAGTAGATATGCAAAAATATGATAGAACTATAAAACTTTTTGGTGAAGAGAATTTTAAAAAAAATTACAAAATGCAAAAGTTATTTTACTAGGTGTAGGTGGAGTAGGAAGTTTTACTCTAGACTCACTTTACAATACAGGTGTTACAAATATTACAATAGTTGATTTTGATACTTATGAAGAATCAAATATGAATAGACAATTAGGAAGTCATGGAAATATTGATAAAATCAAAGTAGATGTCCTAAAAGAAAAATATCCAGGAATAACTGCAATTCATGCAAAAATTACTCCTGAATGGATAGATGAATTCGATTTTTCACAATTTGATTATATTTTAGATGCAATAGATGATATAAAGCCTAAAGTACATCTAATCAATAAATTTTACACAAAAGTTATCAGTACAAGCGGAAGTGCAAAAAGATTTGATCCAAGTAAAATAGAGTATAAATCAATATGGGAAACATTTAATGACCCTTTTATTAGAAAAATAAGATATGAGTTAAAAAAAATAGGTTTTAAAAAGAAGTTTAAAGTTGTCTTTTCAAGTGAAGAACCAAACTGCCTTGAAAAAGGAAGTTTTGAAGCTGTAACAGGCTCATTTGGTTTTATGATTACATCAATTGTAATAAGAAAGATAATTAACAAAAAGAAATAAAATAATTTTTTTAAAGTTAAGTATAAGAAAAAAAAGCAATATAATTTAGCAATAAAGTGAAAAAAAGGGTATTTATGAGTGGTATTAATAGTGTTGAGCAAATGACTCAAGGTCACTTAAGAAACGTACAACAGTTAGCTGTATTTTATACTGGTCACAATAATATTTATGCGATTAATATTGCAAAAGTAAAAGCATTTATTATTACTGAAGAAGTAACAATCAATGATACGCCTACAGATACAAATGTGATTGCTGGTATTGCGACTATTAGAGGGGGGGAACCTGTTACACTAATAAATCTAGATGCATGGCTTGGTCTTCCAACTATGAAGACAGAAGAGTATAAACTTATTATTTATTGTGAATTTAATCACAAAAAAGTTGGGTTTTTAATAAAAGATATGCTTGATATTGTTGAAAAAACAACTGATGAATTAAGACACTCTGAAGAGACAAACTCTAAAATCACTTATACTACATATGTAAAAGTACAAGATACTGATCAATTATGTACAGTATTTAATGCTGAACAATTATTAAAAGACTTAGGTTGGGTTGATGATGGAGAAGATACTTTAAATAAATATGTTGAATCACCTTTTAACTCTCAAAAACTTGTTCTTGCAGCAGAAGATTCTGGAGTAGCAAGAGAAGTACTAAGTAAGTTTTTCAAAAAAAGCAAAAGTAAACTTTGAGATTTATAACAATGGAGCACTTCTTTTACAAAGAGTAAATGAACTAAATCCATCTGAAATTGCATTAATTGTAACTGATATTGAGATGCCAGAAACTGATGGTTTCCAAGTTGCATCTTTTATAAAAACGAATAGTGCTTACTCTTCAATTCCTGTAGTAGTTAACTCTTCTATGACAACTGATGCAGTAAGAAATAAAATGACACAAATTGGAGTTGATGGATTTATTGGAAAGACTGATATTCAAGCTCTTTATAGTATGACTAAACAATTTTTAGGTTAAAATTAATATATCATAATTTAAAAGGCTAGATGTATTTTACATCTAGCCTTTTTTTTAGTTTCTAGATAACCAATCTTTAAATACTTCTATTTGGTATTCTGTTTGCTTTGTTGATGTTCCACCAAATGACGTTCTTGCATTCATAGAGTTTCTTAAATCTAAATACATAATAATCTCTTCATCAATATCTTTGATTTCTTCATTGGATTCTCTAATCTCATCAATAGTAAGTTCAGAAATATCTTTATTCAATGAGTTTGCCTTTGCAACAACATCTTTTGTAATATAATATGCCGTTCTAAATGGCATATTTTGTTTTTGAACTAAAAAAAATCAGCTAAATCAGTGGCACTTAGGTGTCCTATTTTACAAGCAGATTCCATTTTATCTACATTTACAATCATTGTTTTAATAACTTCATTTAAAATCTTTAGTGAAATCTCAATAGTTCTAACTGAATCAAAAACACCCTCTTTGTCTTCTTGAGTATCTTTATTATAAGCTAAGGGTAAACCTTTCATAACAGTAAGAAGTGAAATTAAGTTTCCATACACGCGTCCTGTTTTACCTCTTAATAGCTCAGGTACATCTGGGTTTTTCTTTTGAGGCATAATTGATGAAGTTGTAGCATATTCATCACTCATTCTAACAAATTGAAATTCATATGATGACCAAGTTACTAACTCTTCTGAGATTCTTGAAATATGCATCATAGAAGTAGAGATATTAAATAAAATTTCTAAAGCAAAATCTCTATCTGAAACTGTATCCATAGCATGAGCTGTAGGAGCATCAAAACCTAATTTTTCACAAGTACTATCTCTATTTATATTATGAGGAGTTCCTGCAAGTGCAGCTGAACCTAAAGGAGAGTAATTGTTTCTCTCATATGAGCTCTCAAATCTTTGAAAATCTCTTTTAAACATATTTGCATATGCTAACATGTGATAACCAAAATTTAAAGGTTGTGCATGTTGCAAATGAGTCATTCCTGGAATTAATGTCTCTGTATGATTTGAAGCTACATTTACAAAAGTTTCAACTAACTCTTTTAACTGAAGCTTGATTGATAAAGATTTTTCTTGAACATATAATCTAAAATCAGTTGCAACTTGATCATTTCTACTTCTTGCAGTATGAAGTCTTTTTCCAGGTTCACCTATAATTTGTGTAAGTCTATTCTCAACTGCCATATGAATATCTTCATACGCTAAGGAGAATTGGAATTCACCTGATTCGATCTCTTCTTTAACTTGTAATAATCCAGATTCGATCGATTTTTGTTCTTCTTGTGTTAAAATACCCTGCTCATAAAGCATAGCTGAGTGAGCTATACTTCCTTTAATATCTTGAGCATATAACTCTTTATCAAACATAATTGAAGCATTAAACTCATCTAATATTTGTGCATTAGTATTCTTTAAAATTTGGTCATTTGCCATAAATGTTATCCTTTTATAATACGCATTAATTTATAAATTTTTGGCGTATTATATCAGAAAGTATATTATGAAGGCATTTGAAAGTTAGACATATCCATGGGGGGGTCAGTTTTAGCTATCTTAGTATATTTGTTTATTGATTTTACTATATTTATAAAAAATAGAATATTTGAAAAAATAAACATTCCTGCACCTAGATATATGAATATTCCTGATAAAAAGAATGCTAAAAGAAAAAAAATACCAATGATGAAATGTATATATAAAACTGTAATCTTATACTATCTTCAACAATTAATTCTCTCATAGTAGGAACTGAAAAATATCCTTTTGAGGTAAGATGGAACCAACATAAAAAAAGGAACAATTTTATAAATCATACCTTGCAAAATTGAAAATAAAAAACCTAATCCAAAAACTACAGCTAATAAATAACTTACATCATTTTTTTGAAAAAAAGCCAAATTAAAAGTGAAGCTATCAATGAATACAAAGATAACTTCCAATATAAAAGAGTCACATCAAAGATTGGTCTTTTTCTATTATTTAAACTATCTAATCCATAATATGCAAACACTATAATTACAAATGCAAATAAAACTTTTAGAACAGTTATTTCTATAGATAAAAACTCAAAAACTATATATGTAAATAATAAAAAAAAGAGTTATAAAAGGTATTCTGTTTTGTACAAACTTAGGAAAACTTTTTGCAACATAAAACATTGGAATAACTTGAAAAGCTACTCCCATAATCAAAATAAATGCAAAACCAAACATCCCAAATAAAATATGAATAGCCACAAATGAATAATGTTTATCCCCCCCAATATTATCTGCAACATGAGCCCCCCCTGCTAAATGAAGCCCAAGTAAAATAGTAATAAAGCCTACAACAGCGAAGATTCTCATAGAAATAACTGTTGAAGTTAAATATTTCACTTTAAATAATAATCTTATTGCTACAAAAAAAAGAAAGTTAAAAAGGAAATCCCTAGAAGAGCTGTTGATATCATCAATAAAACTTTTATTTTATAAATAAAATACAATGCAAATAACAATGTTCCTAAAGTAAGAGCAGTATGTACAACATTTGCGAATAAAATAGGCTTTTTAATAACTGCACCAGCTAGAACGGGCATCATTTGCTGCATTGCACCCATTATTATCATTGAGAGTATTCCTAATGTAAAAAGGTGTACTATTGCAATTGAAATATCAGAATATCTATTCATAATTAAACTTGCATCATTGAAGATAATTAAAGCACCAATAATAATCGCAAATATTGGTGCTGTTAAAAAGAACCTAAAAGGTACTGATGCTGGAGGAGCTTGATCTAAAGAAAGACCTTCATTAAACATATATTATTATTTTCCTAACTCTTTCATTTCATTTACAACTAATGTTGCATCAGCACCTAAGTGTGCATCTGCCATTCTATAAAGCATTTGTTCTTCTTTCATATTGTGTTGTTGCATAAGCATCATAAGTGTTTCACTTACTCCAAAAAAATGCTCTTTATCTTTTTAGCTACATCTTCTTTCATTTGATCTAAAATTTGTAACATTTGTTGATGTTCCATTCTCATAATTTGAGTAGGTCCACCAGTCATTCCAGTTCTCTCTTCAAATGTTGGGAACATTACTTTTTCTTCCATATCAAAATGGTGAAGTAAATCTGATGAAAATTTATTATAAATAGACTCTACTTCAGCCCAGTTTTCAGATGCTACTGCATTTTCTAATGAAGCAAACTCTTCATCACAATCTCTATGGTCTTGAGTTAAAAATCCACTAATTGTTTCCATATAATTTCCTTAGTTTTATCAATTTTTTTATGATTATATAAAAGAAAAAATTTATAACATTGACTACTATCAATAAAGTAAATATAGACCCATAATTTGGACTTTTAAATATTAAAATTCTTTTTTTTATTTTAATTACAAAATATTTAATTTTGCATAAAAAAAAGGTTCATACAAAAATGTATGAACCTTTAAGGAAATAAATATATGTATTTAATTAAATTGGTAAAACTCTAATGTTTTCATCAACTTTTTGTTTAAGTACTGATTCAATTGCATATAATGTTCCAGTATCACCAGAAGCACAACCATTACAAGCACCTAAATATCTAATATATAAATCATAGTGAGGAATATTTTCTTTAATGTCAATAATCTCCATATTTCCACCATCCATCATTAACATTGGTCTAATATCAGTATCTAAAACACCATCAATTAACTTAATTCTTTGAACGATAGTCATTTTATCAAATGAAGCTTCACCTGCTTCACTAGCATCAGCTGCATTTCTTAATTTTTCTTGTTCCATTTCAGCTCTAACATCAGCTAAAATATCAACTAAGTAGATATCTTTTTCTTCATGACCACCTGGTTTAATACATGATTTACAAAAAGCACCTGCTTTTGTATAATCAGTAATCTCTTCAACAGTTTTAAGGTCATTTATTCTAATAACTTCTTGAATCGTTCCTAAAGTAACTCTTGCACACTCACATACAATTTGTTCTTCTTCAAAAGATTCCATATCAACGTCTAAGTATGTACCTGCTGCTTTTTTAATAACATCATAAGCCATTACAGAACAATGCATTTTTTTTGTGGCGGAACTGCAGGAACATCTGGATGATCTCTTAATGCTTTTTCAACATCAATATTTGTAATTTTTACTGCATCTTGAACTTTTTTTTACCAACACAAAGTTCTGCCATTGCATCAGATGAAGCAATTGCTGTACCACATCCAAAAGATTTAAACTTTGAATCTAAAATTTCATCAGTCTCTTCATTTACGCACCAGTATAATCTTACTGCATCTCCACAAGATTCTGCTCCAAAATCAGCAACGATAAGTTTCCACCCATCTCTTTAGCTTGTTCTTCAGTAATCTCACCTTGGTGAGTTGGGTCATCCATTCTTCTTATTACTTGATTTGAGTACTCATCCCAGATTGAACCAGTGATTAAATCATTTTTAGCCATAATCTATATTCCTTTAATATTTTTCTTATAATTGTGATTGGTGATTTTTTGGTGTATATGCATATGAACTAGAAATATTTCTTAATCTGTTAATTGCATTTTTAATCACATCTATTGCATAGTCAATTTCAGCTTCAGTGTTAAATCTACTTAATGAAAATCTTACACCTGTATGAGCTAACTCACTATCACTTCCAAAAGCATTCATAACTGGATTTGCTTCTAAATCTTCTGAAGCACAGGCTGAACCAGTAGATGCACCAATTGTTTTTTGATTCATATCCCAAAGCATTGATTCACCTTCAACACCTCTAATTGAGATTAGTGTTGTATTTGGTGTTCTATTATCTTTTCCACCAATTACAATAGTTTCTGGAATTTCTAAAATTGCATTTTCTAACTTATCTCTTAATTTTCTTACATGATTGTTTTCATAAGCTAAAGCCATTCTTGAAGTTGCTAATTTCATTGCAACTCCCATTCCAACCATTGATGCAACATCAACAGTTCCAGCTCTATGTCCACCCATTTGTTCACCACCGTGTAACAATGGAGTTAATTCATATCCTTTTTGGATGTATAAACCTCCAACACCTTTTGGTCCGTGAAATTTATGAGCTGAAAAAGAAAGATAGTTTACATTACACTCTTGAACATCCACAGGAACTTTTCCAATTGCTTGTACTCCATCAGTATGAAAAGGAACACCAGCTTCTTTGCAAATTGCGCCAATTTCTTTTATTGGGAAAAGTTTACCAGTTTCATTGTTTGCCCACATAATTGATACTAAAGCAGTGTCTTCTTTTATATAATCTTTAACTTGTGATGCTTCTAAAACACCCTCTTCATTTACTGGAAGATAAGTTACACTTACACCTTGTGTCTCTAAAAATTTACATGTTGCTGTAATTGCTGGATGCTCTACTTCACTTGTAATAATATGATTTTTATTACCATTTAGAATTTTATCAATCCATATACCTTTTAATACAGTATTATTACTCTCTGTTGCATTCGCAGTAACGATAATATCATCTTCATCTGATGCATTTATACCTTCATATAAATAATTTAATGCTTCAATCATTTTTGGGTGAGTACCTGCTCCAAACTTATGTAGTGAATTTGGATTACCATAAATATGACAGAAGAATGGTTCCATAGCCTTATAAACTTCTGGATCAACCATTGTTGTTGCATTATTATCTAAATATACTTCCATTAATATTCCTATTTTCTTTGACTATTTTAAGGCAAAATAATACCATAAAAAGATGTCATTTTAAATTAATTTGTGGAATTATAATTTAAATAGGATAAAAATTGTCTTAATTAAAATATTTACTATTAATTATTTACAAAAGGTAACATAAATTGGGCTTTAAAGTTGATTTTTTTATTAATTTTTTAATATCTTTAATTTTTTTTCTAGTTTTTCTTTCTCTTTTTGATTCAATTCAATATCTTTTAAATGATTTAACCAAAAAAGAACTATTTTTTTTATATCCATAAAAAGAGGCTTTCTTAGTCAAATATTTTACTTGTGATTTATTTAACTCTCTTTTTATTAAACTTGCTGCAATAAATTGAGAACTTACTTGTTCCATATCTTGTATACTTTCAAATGCTTTATCATATTTTTTTTAAATATCTATACTCACTAAAGATACGATACTGTTCAGGAAGATTTTTTATCTGTTCTTTTTTTAATTTGCTTTGTAACATCATAAAATAAGCTTTTAATTCAATAGAATTAACTAGTAACTCTAACTCTTGATATTTAGTACACTCATCTTTTAAACCAACACTTATATTTAAAGCACATTCTCCTAAATAAATACGAGAAAGTTGTCTTAAGTCTGCACTCTGCTTTGCATATTTTATTGCTCTTTGCAAATCATCCTTTGCTATATCTTCATTATCAATAAGAAAGTTTTTTTGAGTAAGAAGTAAAAGCACTTGCGCTACTATATTCCCACTTATTTTCAGGAGATTTAAAGGAACAGCCTTGAAAAAGTAAAATTAAAAAAAGATATAAAAGCTATTTTTCTCATGGTAATACTACCTTCTCATTTTTTTTCATTTATAAAAAGATTGTCAACTTTTTCAATAATTTGATTTGTTTTTGACATTCCTGTTTTTATCTGTTTTTTTTATCTCTATAATATCTTTGTCAGAAGAACTTACTGATTCTATAACTTTGTCCAAGCTTTTTAATTTTGATTGAATATCTTTTGCTATTAAGTTTAATTCCTTAATAAATTCAGATAATAAAGGGAGAACATCTCTATTGACGTTTGAGCCAAGATTGTTGTAATTATTAAGTAAATCATATAGTTTATTTATAGATTTAATAAATGAATTAGTTGCTTTTTCATCACCTGTCAAACTAGTAAGTAAAGATTTATTTTGAGCTAATGTAGAAGAGAATTTTTCAATATTTTTGATTATCATCATTAGTTCTGAATTATCTTGAGCTAAGTATGTAGTTATTTTATCAACTGAATTAACGATATTCCCCCCCATTTTTACTATTATTGGTTCAAGTTTTAAAACTAAGTCGTTTATATCATTGCTAATAATATTGTCTAAAATTGTTCCCTCTTTTAAAATAGGATTCCCTATTGCCGAATAAAGAATTATATAAGTAGAACCTAATAAAGGCTTACGTATCATTAAAAGACTATCTTTTGCAAGCCATTTTTGATTTTTTTTATCCACAGAAAAAGTAACATTTACTGCTCCATTTTCTTGCAATATTATTTTATCTACTCTTCCAATTGCAAAACCTGAGACTTTTACAGGCATACCTATAGAAAATGATTCCGCAGTGTAAGTGATAAAATGATATTTATACCTTTTTTCAAATACTCCTTTTTTTATAAAAATATACGAGATAACCCCCCCAGCTACATTTATAAGTAAGATAAGTATAAATATTCCAACTTTTAATTTTAAATTATTGTAAACCATTACTTTCCCAAAACTTTTTAATAAAATATCAATATAGATAATAACTCTATTAAGAGTAACATACTTAATATTATAACTAATATTTTTATTATTAACTGCGTTACATTTTCACTTATTTTCTCTTTTTTATGTCCATAATAGATTGGAACAACAATAGAGATAAAACCAAACAAAAAAAACCTTTTATAAGAAGTATTAAAATATTTTCAAAACTAACTGAGGTTATAATTAAATTTTTATATGTTAAAAGATCAATATTTAAATAAAAAGATGAAACAATATATCCACTTAACATCATTATTGTTGCAAAAAGCAGAGACATCAAAGGAATCATAAAAACGGTATTTAAAAGTTTAGGTATATAAATTTCTATAATCAAATCTATTTTATTTTTTTTAATATTTTGAATTCTTTCCTGTGATGCTAAAGTATAGGTAAAAATAAAAAAAACTGTAGTAAAAAAAAGGTGAAAATTCATTTATAACAAATAAAACTAATATATCACCAATTTGATCTTGTAAATTAAAGTTAATTGCAAAACTAATGGCAAGAACAATAAAAATTGAACCTAAAAAAAAGTGCAGAAAAAAAACAAAAGAGAAAATATTTTTTATACTACTTAAATATATCTGTTTAATTAGAAAATCAATTGATGATTTTGTGTAACTAACTGGTAAAAGCATTAGACCTATACATTTAAAAAGAAAAGTTAAAAAGTCATATGTTCTAACAGAATATCCAATAACATTGTCACCTATACTTTCTAAAAGTCTAATAATCATCAAGTTTAACTCTTTAATAAAATTTAAATTATTATGACTAAAACAGACTTAACATATTTATACAAAAAAAAGCCTACTAGTAAAAAAAAGCTTTAAACTAAATTCATATCTTAGTTAATTTGTAAAATTATTTTCCTAACTTAATAATAAGTTTATTATGAGATAATGTAAAAAAAATTTCTAAAAGGTAAATATATATGAAAAAGTTACTTCTAGTACTATTCTCATCAATTCTTGCATTTGTACTTGTAGGATGCGGTGAAAAGAAAAGTGAAGAAAAAGCTGAAACAGTTGAGACTAAAAAAAAGTTTTAAAAGTTGGTATGGAACTTGCTTATCCTCCATTTGAAATGAGTGATAAAGATGGGACACCTACTGGAGTTTCAGTAGACTTCGCAAAAGCTTTAGGTGCTTATTTAGATAGAGAAGTTGTTATTGAAAATATTGCTTGGGATGGTTTAATTCCATCACTAAAAACTGGGAAAGTTGACTTAATCATCTCTTCTATGACAATTACCCAAGAGAGAAAAAAATCAATTGATTTTTCTATTCCTTACGCACAATCTTCTCTTGCTATACTTGCAGGAAAAAAATTCAGGAGTTAAATCAATTAATGATTTAAATGTTGCAGGTAAAAAAAGTAGCTGTAAAAAAAAGGTTCAACTGGACATATTTATGCAAAAGATAATTTACAAAATGCAGATGTTTTAGTATTTGACAAAGAAGCAGCTTGTGTACTTGAAGTTGTTCAAGGAAAAGCTGATGGATTTATTTATGACCAATTAACTATTTATAAAAACTATGCAAAAAAATATGGATACAACAATTCCTTTACTTCAATCTTTTCAAAAAGATTATGAATATTGGGGGGGAGTTGCACTTAGACAAAATGATCCTTTAAAGCTTCAAGTTAATAAATTTATTGAAAAAGCAAAAAAAAGATGGTACATTTGATCAATTTGCAAATAAATATTTAACAGATGCTAAAAAGACATTTAATGAATTAGGTATTCCTTTTTTCTTCTAGGATTTTGTTATCAGTTTAAAAGATTTATTTATTCATGAACTAGGTTTTAAAAAAAAGAACAGACATCTCTAAAGGTGTCTATCTTTTTAACCTATTTTTTCTTATAGCTTTAGTTTTAGTTATATTCTACTTTATGTTTAAGAATGTTTCATATAACTTCAACTGGGATAGTGTATATGAATATAGACAAAAGTTTATTGATGGCTTTATCATGACTATTGTTATATCATTTTTTGCACTAATTCTTAGTTTTATTATTGGACTATTTTTTTGCATATGGACAAAACTCAAAGTTTATTCCTCTTAGATTCTTTTCAAGATTTTATATTGAACTTATACGTGGAACACCACTTCTTGTACAAATTCTTATCTTCTTTTATGTATTTGCAAATAATTTAGGTTTTGAAAACAGATACATAGTAGGAACTGTAATCTTAGCACTTTTTGCAGGAGCATATGTTTGTGAAATTATAAGAGGTGCTATTGAGTCAGTAGATTTTGAACAATATGAGACATCTTTAAGCCTTGGTATGACAAACATTCAAATGTATAGATATGTGATTTTCCCTCAAGCATTCAGAAGAATGTTACCTTCACTTACGGGACAATTCGCATCAATTATTAAAGACTCTTCACTACTTTCAATTATATCAATTAGTGAATTTACAATGAATGCACAAGAAGTAAATGCATATACCTATTCAACTCTTGAAAGTTATATTCCACTTGCTATTGGATATCTTTTACTTACCTATCCAATTTCGTACTATACAAATCATTTAGAAACAAAGATTAAAAAGTAAATTGAAAAAGATTATTCTATCACTGCTTTTTTTTCTTCTAAGTTTAGATGCAAATAATTCATTTATAAATTTAAAAAGATTAAATAAAGCCCCCCCTTTAGAAGTTGTATTAAAACAACTAGCAAAGGAGTTATCAAGAGACTTGCCTAAAAACATAGATGGATTTATGACTTTAGCAAAAGTTAATCATCTAAAAAAGAATCAACTACATTTTTAAAAATATTGATATAGAAAGAGCAAATGAAATAAAAGATGCTCTGAAAAATGAAAAATCAAAAGCATATTTAAAGAAGCTATTTTTTCTAAATGACAAAGAAGAAATCTGCAATGAAAAAAAACTCTAAAATATATATTATCAAGAGGAGCTGTTTTAAAGTTTGAATGGCTTGATAAAAAGAATAATTTACTCTTTAGTTACAATATAGACAATAGAGATTGTTCCTACCCTTAAGCTTAAATTAAAAAAATTACTTAAAATCCTAAATTCTTATTTAATGAACATATGATAAATTATCTTTAGAAATAGGAGTATTTTAGTCCTATTTAAAACAAGGAGCTTAAAATGAGCGATAACACGCAATTAAAAGAGCTTTTAAGTCAAGATTATAAATTAGGATTTGAGACTTTAGTAGAGAGTGAGACTTTCCCTAAAGGATTAAACGAAGATGTTATTAAAGCTATATCAAAAAAAGAAAAATGAACCAGATTGGTTATTAGAATTTAGACTAAAAGCTTATAAGAGATGGCAAAAAATGGAAGAGCCATCATGGGCAAATTTAAAATATCCTATGATAGATTATCAAGATATTTCATATTTTAGTGCACCTAAAAAAAGCACTTGATTCTTTAGATGAAGTCGACCCAGAGATTTTAAAAACATATGAAAAATTAGGTATTCCATTAGAAGAGCAAAAAAAATGTTAGCTGGAGTTGCAGTAGATGCAGTATTTGATTCAGTATCAGTTAAAACAACATTTCAAGATGAGCTTGAAAAATTAGGAATTATATTCTGCTCTATTAGTGATGCCGCAAATAAACACCCCCCCAAGTTATTAAAGAAATATTTAGCCTCAGTTGTAAGTATGGGTGATAACTATTTTTCTGCTTTAAATAGTGCAGTATTTACAGATGGAAGTTTTGTATATATTCCACCTAATACTAGATGTCCTATGGAGCTTTCAACATATTTTAGAATAAATGCTTTAAATACAGGACAATTTGAAAGAACATTAATTATTGCAGATGAAGGTTCATACGTTTCATATAATGAAGGTTGTTCTGCACCACAAAGAGATGAGAGACAACTTCATGCAGCTGTAGTAGAACTTGTCGCTTTAGATAATGCACAAATAAAATACTCAACAATACAAAACTGGTATCCAGGTGATGAAAATGGAAAAGGTGGAATTTTAAACTTTGTTACTAAAAGAGGATTATGTCAAGGTGAAAACTCCAAAATATCATGGACTCAAGTAGAAACTGGTTCGGCAATTACTTGGAAATACCCATCTTGTATTTTAAAAGGCAAAAACTCAGTTGGAGAGTTTTATTCAGTTGCAGTTTCTAGTCGTTCACAACAGGCGGATACTGGTACAAAAATGATTCACTTAGGTGAAAATACAAAATCAACTATTATCTCAAAAGGAATTTCGGCAATGCATGGAGTAAATGCATATAGAGGTCTTGTAAGAGTTGGTAAAAATGCAAAAAAAATGCAAGAAATATTTCAGAGTGTGATTCACTTCTAATAGGTAATAAATGTAAAGCACACACATATCCATACCATGAGATAAAAAAAATAGAACAGCACATATCGAACATGAAGCAACAACTTCAAAGATATCTGATGAACAGCTATTCTATTTATCTGCTAGAGGTATTGATGAAGAAGATGCAATTGCTATGATTGTAAATGGATTTTGTAAAGAGGTATTAAAAGAACTTCCTATGGAATTTGCGGCAGAAGCAAAAGAGCTTCTTAGTATTTCATTAGAGGGAAGTGTTGGATAAAGGAGACAAAATGCTTAATATAAAAAAATTTAAAAGTAAATATTGATAATAAAGAGATTTTAAAAGGCTTAGATTTAAATATAAAACCAGGTGAGATTCATGTACTTATGGGACAAAATGGGGGGGCAGGAAAATCAACTTTAGTTAAAACTATTTCAGCTCACTATGATTGTGAAATTATAGATGGAGATATGGAATATAAAAATAAAAACCTTGGAGAACTTGATGTTGCACAACGAGCAAATGAAGGTATATTTTTAAGTTTTCAAAATCCTGTTGAAGTAAAAGGTGTAAATAATAGCTACTTTTTAAAAACAGCAATAAATGAAAAGAGAAAATACCAAGGTTTAGATGAATTAGACGCTATGAATTTTTTTAAAACTTACAAAAGAAGAGTTAGCAAAATATGATATTGATAAAAAACTTCTTCAAAGAGATTTAAATGATGGTTTTTCTGGTGGAGAGAAAAAAAGAAATGAATTAATTCAATTATTACTCCTAAAACCAGAGTTAATTATGTTAGATGAAATCGATTCAGGACTTGATGTAGATGCAATTAAAACAGTTGCTAAAGTAATTAAAGACTTATTAAAAGACAAAAACCGATCTCTTCTTATGATTACACATTATGACAAGTTACTTTATCAAATAAGACCTGACTTTGTTCATATTATGCATGAAGGAAAAATTGTTAAAACTGGTGATTATAATTTAGCACTTGAACTTGATAGTAAAGGCTATGAAGGAATAGGAATAAAAGATGAAAACAACTAATTTAAAAAAATGAAAATCTAATAATAGATAAAGAGCAAAATGAACCTTTAATAATCATACATGATTTAAAAGATTTTAATGAGAAACAATCACTAAAGATAACTATTGAAAAAGATATAAAAGCATCTATAATAGAAGTATTTTTAAATACTATAGAAGATAAAGAGTATAGTTTAAATAGAGAATTTATAACTAAAGAAGGTTCTGATTTAACATATTTAAAATATCAAGACATCAAGATTTTGGGTAAGTTAAATTTTAACTTCGTTTTTGATTTAAATGAGAGTTCAAATATGCGCATCACAAATCTAGAATTAGGAGATATTGAAAATATTAATACATATACTTCAAATCTAAGTAATCAAAATTGTAATTTAGAAATTGCAGGATTAGTAAAATTAAATGGAAGAACTCAATCAAGTTCATCATTTAATATAAAACATATAGCCAATAGTTGTACTAGTGCTATAAAATACAAACATAGTTTAAATGGTAATTCAAAAGCTATTTTTCAAGCAAAATCAGTAGTTGAAGAGAATGCAAACTTCTCTAAAGTATTTCAAAATACTGATACTATTTTATTAAGTGATGATGCTGTGATTTTTGCACAACCTCATCTTGAAATTAATATAGATGAATTAGAAGCAAGTCATGGAGCTACATCAGGTAGCTTAGATGATGAGCAACTTCTTTATTTATGTTCACGAGGTATAAAAAAAAGAACTTGCATATGAAATGCTTCTAAAAGCTTTTGAGAATGAAATTTACGATAATATACAAGATAAAAATATAAAAGATTTTGTTGCAAAATTTAAAAGGAGCGATTATGTTTAAAAAGGATTTTCCATATTTTGAAAACTCTAACATAATATATTTAGATAATGCAGCAACAACTCAAAAACCTAAAGAAGTTATTGCTTCTCAGGTTGAATATTATGAAAAATATTGTGCAAATACCCATAGAAGTTCTTTTGGTGATGCGAATAAAGCTACACAAAATTATGAAAATGCAAGAAAAACTCTAAAAGAGTTTATAAATGCAAAAGAGAATGAAGAGATAATCTTTACAAAAGGTGTAACAGAATCAATAAACTTTATTGCATCTTCATTTGCAAAAGATTTTCAAACAGTTATTATCTCTTCTTTAGAACATCATTCAAATATTGTTCCTTGGCATATGCAAGGAAGAAGTTTAGGTAAAGGGTTAGAAGTAGTAAAATGTAATAAAAACTTAGATTTTGATTTTTTTACATTTTGAAGAGTTGTTAAAAAATAATGCAAACTCTTTTGTATCTATTACTCATATTTCAAATGCTTTTGGAAAAATCCATAATATAAAAGCCATAATAGAAATTGCTCATGAATATGGTGCAACTGTTATGATAGATGGTGCTCAGAGTTTAGCTCATACGAGAGTTGATATGCAAGATTTAGATGTAGATATTTTTGCAATATCGGCACATAAAACTTTTGGACCAACAGGAGTAGGAGCTGTATATATAAAAAAAGAACTTTTAGAAAAACTAGATGTCTATCAAACAGGTGGAGCTACAATTCATGAAGTTGATTTTAATAGCTCCACACTTCTAGATTCTCCATATAAATTTGAAGCAGGAACTCAAAATATTGCTGGCGTGATTGGCTTTGCAAAAGCATTAGAGTACCTTTCAAAAGTTGGATATGAAAATATTGAAATAATAGAACATGATGTATATAATTACTTGGATAAAAGATTAAAAGAAATTCCTAATATAGTTTTTTACAATGATACAAAAGATAGTATAGGAAGTAAAAGTTTTAACTTTGAAAATATATCACATGATGATATTGGAATTTTAGTAGATAAAATGAACATCGCATTAAGAGTTGGACATCATTGTGCACAACCAATTATGAAACAGCTTAATATTAAAGGGACAATTAGAGTATCTATTGCATTTTATAATGATTATAAAGATGTAGATAGACTAATTGATGCACTAAAAAAAAGCACTTAGTATGCTTGAATAGTTTTTTAAAGGAATAGAACATATGAGTATAGAGAGTAAAATAGAGAGTATTAAAGAAGACTTAGATTTTTTTGAAGATGAACTACAAAAATATGAATATATTATTGATTTAGGTAAAAAAACTTGAACCTTTGGATGACGAATATAAAATAGCTTCTAATATTGTTCATGGATGTACTTCACAAGTTTGGTTGATTTGTGAAGAGAAAGATGGAAAACTATTTTTCTATGGTACATCTGATGCAGTTATAGTAAAAGGTCTTGTATTTCTAATCTTACAAATTTTCTCAGGTGAAGATAAAGAGATTTTAAAAAAATACTGATATGGATATAGTTTATGAGCTAGGATTAGCTGAAGTTATTACTCCCAATAGACAAAGTGGAATTATTGGAATGATAAAAAAAATAAAAGATTATGCACAAAAAAAGGCTTAATATGTCAACAATTGAAAATGAAGACAAAATAACAGAAGAGTTAATAAAAAGATTAAAAAAATGTATATGACCCAGAAATTCCAGTAAATATTTTTGATTTAGGGCTTATATATGCTGTTGAATATGAAAAAAAAGAGAACTATTTATATGCGCATGTTGAGATGACATTAACGTCTCCTGCTTGTCCAGTAGCGGAAAGCTTAGTTGAACAAGTAAGATATGTAACACAAAGTGTTGATGAGATTGATGAAGCATATGTAAAACTTGTATTTGACCCTCCTTGGGATATGAGTATGATGAGTGAGGAAGCAAGAGAGGTAATGGGAGCATCAGGAGCTATAATCTAAATTTAATAAGCTAAAAATATACTTTTAGATATACTTCGTAAAATGAATAAAAAAAAGAACTTCTAATAATTATATATACTATTACAATCCTATTATCTGTAATGTATGCAACACAACCTTTACAACCTTTACTTGCACAAGAGTTTGAGATATCAATAGTAAAAGCATCATCTTTTACTGCTGTAATTATGCTTTTTCTAGCAATCTCTCCTATTATTTATGGATATATTTTAGAATCAGTAAAGACAAAAAAAGTTTTAATAATTGCATCTATTGTACTTTTTATAACAAATCTATCACTTGGATTTGCAAATAACTATGAACTTTTTTTTAATAATACGAACTATTGAAGCTATGATTATACCTGCCATACTTACAGCATGCATGGCAATATTAGCTAGTGATAAAGAAAACATAAAATTAAATATGTCTATTTATGTAGCTTCTACAGTATTTGGAGGATTAGTAGGTCGGGTATTTTCTGGATTTATTGCAGAA
>JDSG01000111.1_pt1 | contig 24781 bp, 31 predicted proteins | sample 199341 | NCBI WGS metagenome assembly JDSG01 (sample SAMN02584197, study PRJNA231836) | bioreactor metagenome | isolation source: continuous culture bioreactor short generation time transfer1 day 52 after... | place: Germany: Bremen | reverse complement strand
TTCAACATAATCCAAATGATCATTAATCTGTTTTATACACAATGTTACATAAAGATTAACAACAAATTTTGATAATTGAGGTATAAAGATTTCTTTGCTACAAGCTTTTAATCTTTCTAGTGATGAAACATCATTCTCTGATATTAAATGCTCAAATTTTTCAGTAATTTTTTTCTACTAATTCATATCTATCAATTATACCAGCACGAATACCATCTTCTACATCATGATGACGTTGAGCAATTTCGTCCGCTATATTTACTATTATTGCCTCATAAGTCCAATCTTCATTATCTTGTAAGTTATATCTATTATAAAAACTATATTTAAGTTTTCTATCATTACACTCAGAAGGTTTATGATTATACAGACATATATTGCTATCAAGATTGTTACAATCTGATTTTCCAAGAGAGCTATGATTGAGTATCCCCCCCCATAATGTATATTTTGTAAGATTTAGACCTTTATATTCCGACGATATCCTTTCCAAATCTTCAACAACGCGAAGACCTTGCCAATTATGTTTGAAACCTTTCGTATCATCACCAAAGACAATTCCAAATTTTTTTTGTAATATCACAACCATTCATAATGTAATTTAGTGTTCTTTCACCTGCATGACCGAATGGAGTATGTCCAACATCATGACCTAATGCAATTGCTTCACATAATATACTACTCAATCCAGTCCCTCTAGCAATTGTTTCAGCAATCTGAGATACTTCAAGCGTATGTGTTAATCTCGTCCTCATGTGGGAATCAAATCCACTTACGAACACTTGAGTTTTCCCACTAAGTCTTCTAAACTCTGTAGAATATAGAATTCTATCTCTGTCACGACTGAATTTGTCTCTAAGAGAGTGTTCCTCCTCACCTGCAAAGTGTCTAGTTGCCTTCTCATTTAGTGCAGCACAAAAATTCATCATTATGTCCTCCTTAAATTTATTATCATGTTAAATCTATATCAATATTAGAGTAGTTTAATAACTCAATAACTTAATCTATAATTGCACCTAACGTTAGGTGTTGACGACGTCCTAATATTCTTAGTCATATCTTTTTTTGAGTGCATAGCCAAACTCATCAAGACCTAAATGATGTGGCACCTTAGAGCGAGTCGCTCATGTATAATTTGCTTCGACTAATGCGACGAGTGGTCCGTGAACTCGAGTGGCAGGATGTATCTGGCCTATCTTTTCCCAGAATTCCTACCCACGGCCAGATAGGCTTCAACATGGTGTTAGGTGAAGTCAAATCATGGAAACTGACAATCAATTACGCTTTTTAAGATTTGTATCAAACGATTCTCTCTGAATTTCCCTAAATTTTGAGGGTCTAGGATTATCCTGTATTTCTCTTTCCATTTTCATGCTACAACCAATAAGTTTTGTATAATCCTTTTTGACTCTTTGGAATAATTTCATCATGGATTGGTAATTACCTTTAGAATTTATCAATAATTCTAAAAGATGGCCAAGATCATGATATTCCCATGTCAAAACAACAATCTCTCTGCTTGAAAATTGAACTTCAACAAGTTCTTTAGGTATTCCCCCCCTCTCATTAATCATAAAATTAATCTGACTATTTAGTAACGATTGAGGCACATGGTGGGACCAATTTCTATGATTTCGTAACTCAACTAATATCTTCTTATACTCGTCTCCTAATTCGTCAAGCAAAAACTCGGTTTCTCCTTGATTGACTTTCTTACTTAATATTTTTCTAAACTGACTGTATGAAGCTGCAATTTTAGTCTCATCGGCAAATAGATTGAAAAGATATAATGATGTACACTCTATTGACTCTGCCAAACGCTGATAGTCATCCGTTTTAATTTTTCTTTCCGTACCATCATACTTTTTAAGCCACTCCTCAATATCACTAATTCCTCTTTTTAATTCTTTTCATTCTTTTTTTCAATTAGTATAATTAATTGATTCAAAAAAAATAATTGCATCTTTTTTTTGTTTCAATTTTCTTTATTTTAGTATTCTGCATATATCTCCTTAAGATAATGATTAGATTTCACCTAACTATGGTATCTCTGATACATCCTCAAGCAATAACCCTAAGAAAGCCTAACCGACCTAATCGGTAAGACTTTCTTAAACTTATTGCTTTTCTCTAATTTGATTCTTAATCCATCCTAGTAAGACAACAACCCCCCCTACAGTTGTGTAACCCAAGGTTGCTGCTTCCATAACGAGTTGTAGTCTCATGAGCATTGTAGATATGATAAGTATCAGTTCAATGCCAAGAATAACTCTTAGACGGTGTGTGTAGACTAGTTGTTCAGAGTCGTCTAGTGGTTTGTGATGGTCCTCTACTGGTGCTAGGAGCATAATCACAATGGTGGTTCCTACATTCATCAGTATGAACATCAATGGTGATAGTTCAAATTGATTAATTAGCAGGGCCGCGCTCAAAATGATTGCTGTGGATGTTAGATAACATCCCAGCTCTGTTTCAGCGTGGTAGCCACCAGCGTAAGAGCGGAGAAAGGTATATGCAAGTATATAAATAAATACTCCCCCCCAGTAGTTATTTGTCAATCCACCTATAATAACGCAGGTAAGAATATTAATGGCATATAGGATTCCCTGTCTTAGACCAAAGAAATATACTTCTCTGGATTCTTTTGTCACCACTTTGATGTCAATCAACCAGTCCACAAGTCGGTTCGCATAATGGTCCATTAGAATTTCCTAAGTGATTTTACGCTGTCTGGTAATTCAGGTTGGCCTATAATCAATATACATGTTTGATTGGAAGCCGCCACGGATACTAGTAGAGCCATGGATGCGATTAGGGTACCAAATCTCATACTGAATTTTTTCATACAAAAAAACCTCCTTTTGGATATAGTCTACTGTAGAAACTACATCTCATAGGAGGCTGTGTTAAAAACCGTCATATCTATGCTAAAAAGCGTTCTTTTTCTCTCAATCCAGTGCTACAAGGTGGTATCATGTTGTTTAGACATGACTTTCATACATAAGTGTTTCAGCGCAAAACTGCTGATCTGTTGTTGTTAGGGTTAATTGTCCATCATATTTCTCAACGGCTCTTAGAACATTCTTAAGGCCATAGCCATGCTGTTCTTTGTTATCTTGATTGGTCGCATAGACACCATTCTCCATATTCAGAAGCCAACTATAGTCATTGATAATTTTTATAAACAACATGCCCTTATTATATTCTATTTGTATGGTCATTTGGCCATGATCAGTTGCTTTGGTTGCTCTAAAGGCATTGGTCAGTAGATTACTCAGGATAATGGTCAAATCGTGTTCCGCAATCTCAAGCTCATTAGGCAAATTGGCTATCTTAAGACTGACTCGGCTCTGGTCTATCTCTGAGCGATTGTAATTGAAGTTAATAATGCTATCGATAATCATATTGCCTGTATGGCTAAACATTTCGCTGGCTGATACTTGGTTCCTTACATCACTTAAATACTTCTTGGCCTTATCTGGTTCCTTAGACATTATGAGGGTTTCCATAGAGTTCAGATGTTTCATAAAGTCATGCTTGATTGACATTGTCTCTTGTACAGATGAGCGCATTAGGTCTAATTGTTGCTGATAACTCTTATTGAGGCTTTTGACTGCTGCGTCTTCCATTTTCTTCTCATACAAGCGGATTAATCGGTCATATAGGGTAAATAGCAAAACATTCATGGACAGGATAATGGCTGCCCCCCCAAACATCACCATACCTCTATGGACTTCACTATAACTAAATATCAATAGCAATAAGAATACGGATAGGAGTGGGTATAGAATGGTCATTAGCCAGTAACTAATGGGTAGGTGAACATCTTTTTTGACATGTTTGAAACGTCTCATAGCTGTGGCAACCGAATAAGATATGATGGCTGATGCTAGACGACCTACAATGGAGCTATATTCTGCTTCTTGAACAATTGATTTAGCAACGTAACCAGTACCAAATCCAACCATGGCCTCTATTGCTGTCATTATGGCAACAGCATAAATAATCACTGTGATTGACTTTTTCCAAGACATGCCAAGGGATACACATATGGCTATGAAAAGTCCTATGGTAAGAGCCAAATTCACCAGTGGATAATTAGCAAAATAGTGAACTAGAAGGGATAAGAAGTAATAGGATACCATTATGATTGTGTCTTGTTTAGGATTTCTTGGTTCTTCACTTGAAAATGACAAAATTACATTGTAAAAAGCCAGCACCACAAGCACACCAGTTATCCAATAAACCACTTCATACATATCAAACATTATGATCTCCTTTTCCCATTATGGATTTCAATTGACTATTGGTTGTTTTTCTATAAGTCTGGCTAATAGCACTGTGTTGCCATCTTCCATATCCAAGTCTTTGTACCTGAATCTCTTAACATGCATATAGTTAATCAAATAAGACTTGTGAATACGCCAAAAGTATTTTGGGTCCACACTGGCTGCCAGTTCTTCAATCTTGCCATTGTAATCAATGATGATGCCATCAATGGTATGCATATGAATGACGCGGCTCTCACTCTCGAAATAAACAATCTTATTGATGGGTATCTTCATTGTGTCTTGATCAATCTTATAGTAATGATACTGTGTTTGCTCACCAATCAGTTCAATAGACTTATCTAGACTGTCATAGAGTTGAGTAGAATCCACTGGTTTAATCATGAAGTCCACTGGTCTAACTTGAAAAAGCTCCATGGCATAACCTTGTTTGGCTGATACATAGATAATCTTCGTTAGCTCATCTTTGAGTCCTCTTATGTATTTGCCAAGTTCTATACCAGACATCATATCCATCTCAATATCGATAAAGATAATGTCATAGTGTCCAACCGATTGTATATGATTGCTCAAGGTTACACCATCGTAATAGACTTCTATCTCTAGATTCACTTGTCGGACGATGCCGTATTGTTTGACCATTTCTTCTAGCTTGTTGCAGAAAAGCTGATCGTCATCACATATTGCTATTTTATACATGTTTCACTTCCTATTTTTCTTTAATTATATTATTTATATATATACATATATTATACACAAGTATGGGGGGGAATTATGGTAATTGTTCTTGCTCATTTATTTATATATATCCAAAATAAAAGCGAATCCGAAGATTCGCTTATCGCCACAATCGCTATTGATTCAGCTCAAGAGCCATTTCAGTCAAATACAGACTAGAAGATGTTAATATCTCAGTTTGTCCACAAGACTCTTATTTTGGGATATCTTAAAACCTAGAACTGGTATCATAATTCCAATTACGACATATATAGGTATAGAATATAATAATGGCCAGATGATAAATTTATAACTGGTGAACCAAATAATATCACACAATGGCTTAAGGACAGTAAATGATACTATTATGCCCAATACAACCGCTAATATTAGAGTACCTATAATCAAGTAAAGGCCTTCAAACAACAGCATTGTTTTCAACTGTGAACCAGTCATACCAACACACTGGAGTGTTGCAAATTCTCTTCTCCTAGTAATTATGCTGGTTACTATTACATTAGTAAAGTTCAAAAATCCAATCATTCCTACAATAATACTCAATGTAATACCAATCGTCTTAATCATCCGTTGCATATCATTAAAATCATTTATAAATTTATCTTTTGTTTCATAATCAATATCGACAAATTCACGACTCGAGTACTCATTCAAAACTTCCTCAAAATCAATTCTTGCAGAATCATTCACATTGAATAAATACGCCATCAAATTGGGCTCACCTACTAACTCTCGATATGATTCAGTTGGCATATAGAAATACTCACCATGTTCAGCATACCACCTGCTAGTATTGGTAGAATCCATATAAATGTGTGCTAACACCTCATAATCTCTCAATTCAAAAGAATCATGGTTACTATTCCATATCTTTAATTGCACCTTATCTCCAACATCATAATGGATTGATTCATGTTCCACATTACCGTTGTCATCTAATTGAATCCCTTCAATAATATAACCGTTCTTCATTAGCTTAGATGTATCAACTGAATCTTCCAGGATGTTTTGAGATGAGAGTAAAACACTGTCCATCCCATAGACAAATGCGGCGTTATCTCCTGACGTCATTTCATGCTCTTCAACCGTGAAATATATACCTCCACCTTCTATAAAACCAGCTTGACTTTCCACTGCTTCAATCAAGTCAGCATCTAATTCAGATGATTCACCGTAGTAATTAAAATTAAAAAAAATCAACATCGGCCACTAAAAAGTCTGTCTGAACAAATTTTGAAACATAACTGTCCATATCGAAGCTCTGAGATAGAGTAAAAAGCATATAAAGCAATAAAACACTTAAAGTACAACTCATAATTACTAGTACTGTTCTATTTTTAATTCTACCAATATTAGCCTTAGCCATCATGTGCATCTTGCTGCCATTGTGACTTTTCCTCAACTTCTTATTCTTCGTTTTCATGTTTACAACATAATTTACAGCTTCTATTGGTGAAACATCTGAAGCAATTCTCCCTGGCTTGAATGTACTTATTAGTACTGTCACTAAGGAAAATAATCCTGCAACAATAAAAATCCAACCATTTGTAGTTGTCTGATTTTCAATACCCTTGTAGAATGTAATACTCATCAAAGAAGGTACAAATATGATTCCAATTAATTTGCCTACAATTAAGCCAATCGGAATACCAATAGAAGCCAATACCAATGCCTGAATCAGAATAATTTTCTTAAGTTGTCGTTTTGTTGTTCCAATGACTTTTAGTAAGCCATACATCCTAACATCCGAATGTATTGATATTTGGAATACATTATAAATGATAAGGTAACCTGTTAACAAGATGAACATGGAGGATGCTATTAATATTACAATGAGGCTTCCAATGCTTTCAAAGTTTGTAGACATGTAGCCCAATTAATGCCAACCTTAATAAAATTATCCTGTGATTCATCCATCGAATAACCTGAGTCAATTATCATACTTTCTACTCTATTTTGAATACTAAATGAATTCTTAAATAGAACATCAGCAAAATATTGGCCTGTATAGTAACTCTGTGTATCTGAGGTTTTCAATTCATTTGCATAGAAATCAGTGTAAGCTTCAGATCCAATAATCGTTCCAACATCAAGAATACTACTACTTTGCCACCATCCTGCTAGTGTAAATTCTCGGAGTACACTCTGATCTTTTATCAGCAATTCCAACATTACTGGTGCACCAATTTCAAGGGGGGGTACGCCCAATTGATTTAGAGTTTCAGTATCTGCAATGATTTCGTTTTTTTTCTCTCGGCATAGTACCAATAGTCGGCTCTGAAAACCTTAACAAGGTAGACACTTCATCCATATACCAAAATTCTGTCATACGCTTATCGAGCTTTGAATTTTGCACCTCATCTGCTAAGATCATACTTAATCCAATTTCTTCAATAAGAGAATATGACTTTAAGGTATCATATGCAGTTTTATTATGATATTGTACTGATACATGAGCTTGTCCACCGGATTGACGCATCGTTTCCATTTGCATCCTTTCAACAGTATCAATGCCCATGACAAAGACAGTTGTAAACAATACACTGGTCATTGCTATAGCAGCAATAGCTACAATATTTCTCATCAAATTACTCTTCAATGATCTATAACTTAACTTCCTGATTATCTTATGATTCCTCACATTAAACAAATCTAACACCCCCCCACTAATCTGCCATCTTCAATCCGAATTGTACGTTCAGCCATTTGTGCGATTTCCTCATTATGTGTAATCATAACAAGGGTTTGCTGAAACTGTGCTATTGTTGATTTCAACAACCCAATAACGTCTAAACTCGTTTTACTATCAAGATTCCCTGTTGGTTCATCAGCAAGAATAATTGATGGCTTTGTTGCTAGTGCTCTTGCAATAGCAACCCTTTGCTGTTGTCCTCCTGATAACTCATTTGGTAAATAGTATTTCTTATCGTCTAAACCTAATGCGTTAATAATTCTATCAATATAAGCATGGTCTACATTATTGCCATCTAATTCTATGGGTAATAATATATTCTCATATACATTCAATATTGGTACCAAATTATAACTCTGAAAAACAAAACCAATTTTTCGTCTTCTAAATATTGTCAACTCATCATCATTCAGATGATGAATGTTCACATTCCCAATTTGTACTTCACCCTCAGTTGGTATATCTAGTCCACCTATCATGTGAAGTAATGTTGTTTTCCCGCTACCAGATGTTCCAACAATTGAAACAAACTCGCCTTGTTCAATCTGTATGTCTACCCCCCCATCTAACGCTTTGACCATTGCTTCTCCGGTTCCATAATACTTAATTAGCCCCCCCTTTGTTTTTAATACATCCATTTCTGCTACCTCCATTATAAAAACTCTCTCTAGATTGATTACTATGCGATTTTATGTACATTAGCATTTGTCACTTCATACACGTGATCAACAATATCAAGTATTGATTTCTTATGAGATATAACAATAACTATTTTATCTTCAATTTCTCTTATTAGTTTATAGATAACTCGTTCGGTTTGCTCATCTAGAGCAGTAGTAGGCTCATCAAAGATGATTATGTCTTTATCCTTAATCAAAGCTCTTGCAATTGAAAGCCTTTGTCTCTGGCCACCTGATAAATTCATACCTCGGTCACCAATTAATGCACCTAGTTGATTTGGTAATTGTTCAACTGTTTCTAACATACCCACTTTTTTTTCAACATATGGAATAATTCAGAGTCTGTACATTTATTATCGATATCAATGTTTTCTCTGATTGTGTCATTGAAGAAGAATACTTCCTGAGACACTATAGATATCTGTTCTCTTAATCCGCAGACATCAATATCTCTTATATTTGTACCATTGATTCTAATATTCCCTTCAGTGGGATCCCATAATCTAAGCATTAAGTTAATTAATGTACTTTTGCCTACGCCACTTTCGCCAACTAAAGCATACTTATTATTTCTATCAAATTTTAAATGAACTGACTCAAATATCTTTTTATCACTATTATAACAAAAACTCATGTTTTCTAAAACAATCATTTGGGGGGGTTTGCTCTCTAGGTGTTTGGTATCATACACTTCTTCACTATTGTGCATCTCAGCTATCTTCTCTAGCCTATTTAATGATGGTATTACCTACTAGTAAAAACTTTTACCATTGAAAGGATGAGAGAGGACCAACAAATGATTGAGCATATTGTATAAATGCCACAAGTACCCCCCCTACGGTCATAGATCCAACGAACACCTTGTATCCACCAAATCCCATTGTAATAATTAGTGCCAAAGTACAGTAGAAGCTAATAATACAAGAACTAACCTCATTCATATATGCAAGTTCTTTATAGCTTTTATATAGGCGACTATTTGATTTCTTAATTTTTTTTGTAAAAACTGTTTTCTTAAACCATAAACAATCATTTGTAATGAGTTGGAAACTAACTCTTCCAATAATGATCCTTGTTCTCCAAAATCACTTCTGTTTTTTTTCGGCTTTACTCTTCAGTTTCTTATTAACAAAATGTTGCGTTACTATAATTAATGGTACATTCAAAAGTAATATCAGAAGCAAATCCATTTGAATCTGAAATAGTATGATGATAATAGCAACAGCCATAAATAAACTTGTGCCCATTTTGAATAACCTAAACGTATAAGCGGATATGGAATTTGTGTCATTTTCCAAAATCAGAAGCAAATCACCCGATTTGATTTCACCATAGAATTGCCCATTTTTTTTAAATAAACTGTCAACCATAATTTCTTTTAACTGCTGTGTTAACCTAAATTCATTTAATTCACAAAATATGTTAAGAATACTTTCAATTCCAATTTCCAATATATTAAATAGTAAGAATAAAGCAAGTAAGATAAATAAACGTCTCATACTTTCAGCTTCAATAATTGTATCAATTAAATTCATTGTTATAATTGGTAGAAAAATAGAAAAAGAGGTGCTTAGTCCAAGTATAATAACATACTTTATTATTGTTATTTTATCCAGACTCAATAATTTACAGCATCTAATGAACACGCTTAGCGATTCGTTCCTCATTGTTTGTCCCTCCGTTTCACTTGCAAGTAATGGGCCAAATTCTCAACACATGCTACATCATCATAACAAATGTCCTCACAGTCAAGATTGCAACCAATTTTTTTGCTAATACTATGTACTAATTCATAATACATCTCGAATCGGTTATGAATGCAATTAATCTTCCCATCATCACCTATCGAAAATCCCTCCCCCCAAAAACAATATTAACTTCACTTATGCTCTCAACAATATAATTATATACACTTGAAGGAGTTCTACTTTTCTCATACTTATAATCTGCAACATTCTCTTTGTAGGTACACTTACAATTTCTGTTTAAAAAAAATTATCTATCAGACTTCTATAATCATCATTATCAGTACTTTTTGATGACAATTCAATTGCCAACAACGCGCTCATCCTTGCTGTTGCTTTACTGTTGCCTCCAAAAAAAAGCCTTCTGACTAATCCCTCCAATCAGAGGTATCATAATAGGCATACCATCACATTTCACTTGTATAGCATCAGTAGCAGAATACAGAAAATCACCCTCATGGTTATTATCAAAAGATTGAACACCTATCACATTCTTCATAGATGCAGGTATGCTAATACTCCTATTATTCGAAGCAGCAGCAACGATTATCTTCCCTTGTTCAGTCAACTTGTCAATGATTATAGCCAACTCCTTTGATAAAATCGTCTCATTACTTGATAAACTGATATTTATAATATCTACATCTACATCTAGTAGCAATTCCATTGCAGTGACTAAAATATTGATGTTACTTCTACCAATCTTATCCAAAATCTTAATTGGATAGAACTCTACATTTTTAGTATACCTGTTTATCGTTGAGATACATGATGTCCCATGACCATTGACATCTTCATAGCAATCATCATAATAGATATTCCCATTTTTTTTCTTGTAGCGAAAATCCTCCATAGACTCTGCCCACTAAATATTTGTTTTTGTAGTTTGACGATAATCCACTGTCCAATACTGCAATCCGTATATTTCCTAAACCATTTACATCTATTTTCACTTCTTCCTCCGACTTGTGTGACAAGGATTCATACTTTATGTTGTTAGTTAGTAGTTATTTGTTCACTCATCCATTAATTCTTTTCTATATCGTTGTATATTTTACCACCAAGTAGTAGTTTTTGAAGTCAACTTTGCCTTCTCATTACAACCTATTACTCTACTACAAGATTTCCCTGACCAATAATATTCTGTACAATCATGACAGCAACATTCTGCTTGAACATCTTGAACATTCAAGGAAATTTTGTCACTAATTCTTTTAATCTTTAACATATAATACCTCCAAAAATCCTGTATGAATCCTTGTCACACCATTCGGACTTTCACATGTTACACTGTTAATTCACACATCTTCAACAAAATATTCTCTGTGTGACATAACATTGGGCTTGGTTGATGATAGTCTCCTGTCAATTTGTAATTAATAAGTTTGCATCGAGTGGATATACAGAATTCAATATATGCACACCCTTGACATGAATCATTAGATTGCTGATAAACATTCATCAAATCAGATATTTTATCATCTATAATACCTCTGTCTAGATTACCGATTCTAAATTTCTTGTCATTCACAACATACGTACATGGATAGATATCACCGTTTGGTACTATATGGAAACTTGTTACGCCTCCATCACAGGTAGCTTTTTTTTCCTCACTTCTGATATGTCAAAACCTGCAACACAAAGTTTTTCACTACGATGATGATAATTCTTATTCTCAATATATCTCTTGATTTTTGAGCATTCATGCTCATAAATTGAAACTGTTTCATTTGACCATCTTTTATCAAATGAATCTGCTGCAGGTACAATTGTCGAAAAACCAAGTTCAGCCAAATGAATAACACCCTCCGCCAAGTAATAAACTGTATCTGCATCAAACGTCATCCTAATTCTTATTGCTTCACTTCCCATTGTTTCTTTCAATTTCAATGCTGTTGCAATAGCCCTATCATATGATCCCTTACCCTTTTGATCAATCCTATATCTATCATGTATGTCTTTTGTGCCATCAAGGCTTATTGATACTTCATCAATATTATCGAAAAAGACTGCCATAACTTCTTCTGAGTCAATTGTTCCATTTGTTGTGACTTCAAAATACAGCCTTACATCCCAACACTTCATCCTTATTTGATTACAAACATATTTTATTAGATGATGATTCAACATTGGTTCTCCCCCCCCATGAAACCTCACCATTAGTACTTCATCATTATTTGCTTCTAACTGTTCTTGGATAAACACAAGTGATTGATCAATAATCTCATTCGTCATATAATCTATACCTTTATCGCCTACATAACAATAAGAGCATGATAAATTACATTCGTTCGTAACCCAATATACTATCTGCAAGATTTACCCCCCCTCCCATACTAGTGCACTTAAATCATGGTATTTTACCTTACATATATTCTCAAACTCAATGTCACTATTCATTTTATGTTCGTGCTGAAAGATACAATGCCAACAGTATAAATTCACATCACATTCTTTGCACCTTTCACTATTCTCAGGAAATTTTGAAGCAAATTCTTTATATCCATTCTCACATTTGTATTGCTCATCCTCAACAAACTTAGCAAAATCCTCAACATCCAATATATTTCCTAAGAAATAGTCTGGATTGTTCATGGGCGGACATGGGTATACATCTCCTGTATAACTAACATTCAGGGATCCATTACATCCTTCACATGCACCAACTAAGGGTCTTGGAATATCATAGCTGATTTTTGAAGACAAGAACTCGTTGAGCTTTTCATCAGTAATACCGTTTTTATTCATAACCATGAGTTGATCCTTATTGTCTTCACCTCGTCCTTCAGCAGCATAAGCTCGGATAATTGGCTCAACCTCCAATGTCTTACATAATTCAATAAAATCATCAACAACGTCTATATTAAGCTTTGTCTCAACTAAAGATACTGAAATCTTGTTACATCCACATTTTTTTTATTAATTTTATGGCATTGATTACACGCTCAAACACACCACTTCCTCTAATCAATGCAACTGATTCTTCATCGGCACCATCTAAACTAATTGAAAATGAATCAAACCATTCTACCAATTGATTGACATTACCCTCATCTATAAGAACTGCATTCGTCATCAATTCTAGTTTTCCATTATATTTATCTTTAATGTACTTGCATACATCGTAAAAATCTTCCCTTATCATTGGTTCTCCACCTGATATTGTAATTCCTTCTGGATTCGCATTTATAATTTTGTCAATAACCTCAATCAATTGAACTGTTGACAATTCCTTCTCATCCTCATAAGTAGTTGCAGATGCCATGCAGTGAATACATTGAAGATTACACCTATTGGTAATATCAAGTGCAATATCATTAAGTATGACTTTCTCTATTTTGTCTGAAGAGACTATAATTTCTCGCTCTTCTAGCATTTGAATTAGCTTATCAAAATAATCTCTGTCCTCTTCTTCCTCAAAAGCTTTTAACAAATCATTTTTTACCATTTTCGGCCCCCCCACCACATCCACTAAAATATCATAGCATTCTGCTGTCATCTTAATGGATTTACCATTACTTCGATTGATAAGGATAATCCTACTATCTCTCTCCAACTTACTTAAGAATCTTGTAAATTTAAAACTCATAATCTTCTCCTTTAACGAAAAAAAGTCTGTATAGAATAATATCTATACAGACTATATCAAATGAGTCTTTCATGAATCTTTCGAGAATCTATCAAAAATGTCATATTTATACTATTTGGGTAAAAATATTGAAAAAGTTGTACCTTGTGATTCTTCAGATTTGACTTTAATATAACCTCCACCATTTGCCACAATCTCACGTGCTAAAAATAATCCAATACCAAGACCCTCAGTATCCATAACCTTCTGTGAACGATAAAATCTGGAAAAGATCTTAGTAAGTTCATCTTTATGAATACCAATGCCTTCATCTATGATATCAATTCTACAAAAAAAATCATAACTCATAGACCTAATATATATGACTGATCCTTCATAACTATATTTTATTGCATTCTCCAAAATATTGTATATAGCTTCCGAGGTCCATCTAATATCAAAACAAGCATGATTACATAAATCTTGACAGTGAATACTGATTGACTTCTCTTTGGCTTCAGTTTCAAGCTCCCCCCCTATAACTTTATTCAGAAGTGTCTGAATATTTCCCTTTTGAGGCTTTGCTTTTATTATACCTGATTCCAACCTTGATATTTTCACTAGTGAACTAATCAAAAAGTCTAATTTTTTTTGACTGTTTGGTTATCGTATTCACATATTGTGTACTCTCAGTAGGCAAATTCATTTCTAACAAAAGTTCAGAATACAGAACTATATTGGATATTGGAATTTTAGTTTGATGAGATATATCAGAAATCAATGTCTTTACTCGTTTCTCCTCTAGTTCAGTATTCCTCACATGACACTGAGATTGGACAATGAATTTCGAAAGCTTGCTTTCCAATAGTGACCGCATTGATTCATCGAAATCTTTTTCCTCATATTTACCCTGGATTGCTAAGTCAATCATCTTATTCAACGCTTTGATTTCTTCACACATTCTATTTTTAATATACCAATTTTGTGCTATGACAGCAGTTAAAAAAATCACACCCACTGTCATAATTGCAATATATGTTGTTGTCATATCAGTTTACCCATGTATAACCTAAGCCATACACTGTTTTTATATAATTAGGTTGTGTGGGTGTATCTTCTAACTTATCCCGCAATCGCTTAATAGAAACAGAAAGAGCATTCTCATCCACATATTCTGAGCCCGATGTCCAAACTTTGTCAATGAGTAAACTTCTCGTCAGCGTAATACCACTATTTTCCACCAACACCCTAAGCAATTTCTGTTCAGTCTTGCTTAATTCAATAACATTATTTCCTTTACTAAAAAGCATTTTTGCAAAATCCAATTTCAAACTCCCTTTACAGAATATATCCTGTTCTCCGTCTTTTCTTAATTGAACCTTGACACGTGCACGTAAAATCATCAAGCTCACCGGTTTGGAGATATAATCGTTCGCTCCCATTTCCAGACCCACAACGATGTCTGTTTCCATATCATTAGCACTAAGTATAATTATAGAAACATTATCTTTTTCTCTAATCTCTTTTAGTAAGTCCAGTCCACTACCATCAGGTAAATTAATATCCAGTATTACTAAATTGATTTCATTGCTTTCATATATATTTCTGGCTTCATCGATATTACTAGCCTGGTATAGGTTGTATGTATCATCTCTTAGACCATACATTATTCCTGTCCTTAACGTAAGATCATCCTCTACTATTAAAATATTATTATGCATCGTATCCTCCTATTTACTGCAGGCATCTCTGATAGACAAACCTTGTAGACTTATATATTCTAATTAATTCACTATTTGGCTTAGTATCGTTGGATCTTTAATCTTGTGGTCATCTGCTAGGAACAGTACTTTGGTCAGTATCTCTGCAGTTCTTGGGTCACTATCAATGAATGGCAGGAACAAACGTCCTCGTTGCTGTGAATGCACAGGTATGATATGAAGTGCACCATGTGCTTGTTTGTGTACAACACCACTACCAAGGTGAACATTATAGTCACCCAGCTTACCTTTGATATGAACATGTTTACCGTCAAGATTAGCATTATCCACCTTAAACAACCTAAGTGATTCTTCAATTATGACTTTTCTCATATCAATGGTAGATAGACTTGCTTCTGGGTCTACACCTCCGACGTGGGCTACACTGACCACCAAATCAATATCTCTCATAATTTCAGAGAATATTTTTGATGGCACTTTATCAAAATCAACTGGTTTATAAGAGCTTCTGTCATAGAACCTAACAGTCTCTAGTGAAGGTGCTTCCACCTCAGCAGGCGAATACCAATCAGCATGGCATACATAGTGCTATGATATTATCATTATGATAGACCTTCTGAAGACCATCTTCATAGCTAACCGTCCAATCTCTTGAACGTAATAATGCAGCGGTTTTCTTGGTCTGCACCTGATGTCCTGCATAGCGTCTTGATATATTTTTCTCTTGCAACTCATCAGCATTTGGCAAATAGAGCTCTCTAAATACCTGCTTGAATGGTTGTCTTATCTGCCTGTCATATAAATCACACTGATACTCACTCCACATACCACTCTTATACAGGTCTACAGCATGAGCAACCCTAATCATAGCGCTATCATCTAGAGCTATGGTTTCCTCTTTGGTATTATATAAGCCATCTTCACTTGGATAACCAAAGAATTGTTTGTTGTTATCATCAATCTCTGTGACAAAGACCATATCTTTAATAACTCTGTTTATGACTGGATGTCTCTGAATATTTTTTTATTTCGTCAAACCTATATAGAGTGCCTTGACACATCCCCCCCTCTTCGAAGATGACTCTAGCTCTTTTCGCTTGGTCTGCAAGATCTTTTTTTGATACCCTTTATCTCAATTACATAAGCATCCTTCTTCAGTCGTGCAGGAATATTCTTCAGCTTTTTGCCATCCTTAAGTACTTTTATTTCTGCGTCTCCTTCACTGGAAATCTCCAACCACATTTGTATGTTATCAACTTCTACTGGTTCAAAATAGCCTTGAATTGACTCAAGTTTCTCAATCTCCATATTCCACGTCAATCGAACAACATTATCATAGCCTGCTGTTCTTGCAAGATTTTCAAGTGCAACCGCAACTGCCCTTGCTTCACTGGCCCTTCTCTGGGCACCATACTTCTTGCTGCCTTTTAGATAAAGGTGAATATACTCATAACGCTCTAATATGTCACTTGCTAGATTCTTTGAAGGCTTTATCAAGCCATAAGTCATCAACTTGTCTTTATTTCTTGTATCAATAATAATCTGTTTGAACTCTTTAATATCAATACGTCCAAGATGTGCATCTGCATACATTTGTGACCTTTTATGGTTACCGCCACCAGAGATATATTTGGCAGCCTTATACACTTGTCCAAACCGCTTTTCTCCTAATAAGTTATAGGCTTCATCAAACCATTTTGCATCAAAAGCACCATCATTGAATGATTGAGGCGTAATCTTTGAATACCTAGCTACTATCGTCTCCTTTTCAGCTGAGAAACGTTCATTTATATGGCGTGAAAATACCAACATGCCATATGTAAACCTGACCACTCAAGATACTCTTGAACCAAATCAATCCACTGTGGTGCATACATAGCTGCTTCTATTAAGCGGATATCAGATATCTTTTTACCTTCAAGACATTTTTTTTGAAAGTGGTAATATCTTCTCCTTCTCCTGGAAATGAGTTTTTGAGTAATTTACTAAACATCTCTTTTTTTGTACCACCATCCTGTGAGATATAGGTATACCCTCTGACAAAAGGAACCTTCCCAAAGGCTACAAGGAGATTGACAAAATGATCAACACCATGAAACTCACCAATCCTACTTGCTAAATGACTCACTTCAGTTGGCACATCACCACGTTTTAGTTCAATTTCAAGAATCCTAGATAGCACTTTCTGCTTATTGCTTTCAAGACTTTCAACCAATTCCAATTTATTTCTTCTTCTATAATAATAATCTCCAGATACTGTGGCAACTTGTTCACCAGCCTTTGGACGTACTAAAAGCTCACGTAGAAACTCATCTGTTACATTAACACCGCATTTCATAGCTATATTCAAATCCTTGATACCTATATAATGGTTATTGATGTATCCAGCTCTCTTATAGTATTCATATCGAATGGTAAAAATCTCTAGTTCGTGTGATTCGCCACCATGTCTAATTAGCATATCTTTGAAAAATGCGACTTGATTAGCCTCAAGTAGATTCTCTGTATCAATATGATTTGAAGCATAATACCTTCTTGTATTCTCTTTGTTATAACGTTTAGGAAATTGCTTAAGTGGTATAACACGTAATAAGTATTGCAGCATATCCTTAGCTATTTTGTAATAGATTTCATCATCAAACTCACTGACCATTGCATTCACTAATGTTACTGTGTGTTGAAAATATGGGAGTGTATGTACCCCCCCTTCAACAACCTTTTTAAATAGGCCCAATGGAAAATGTGGACGTATGACATCAAGATATTCTTTGAGGTAGTCGGTAGTTACATAACAACTGATCGCAAATTTTAACTGTACCAAATGCGTCGCAGTAATATTGCTTGATTCAATAAATGCTCTCCATATATCTGCTAATGGATAGTCATCAAGAGACATCTTAACCTTTCCATACTTGTTTTCAAGAGGTTGTAATCTACTTTGGCTCCCTAGAATAACCATTTCTTTGCTGTCGTTCCAAGTGCTTCGTTCATACTCATAATCTTTATTGGCTTCAACTAGATCATGTAACGATGAGAAAAGGTTAATAAGCTCTTCTGCTTTTAAGGTAAAAAGCTGAGCCGGCTTATAGTTTGTATCTTCATTCATCTGCTCAACACTAAGTGATTGCTTCACATCAACAAGCCCAAAACCATTATCAATACTATAACTAGACAAGGTCTCATCTGTCATCTTGTCAAACATTAGTTTGTCACCTTCATTTAGATTGGATGTTTCAGAAGCAACTTTTACACATTTGACATAAACAGATTTCATAGTTTGATCTTCTTTAATACTATGAAGCATATCTAGTGCACCTTGTCGCTTCTCTTCATTCTTGTCTCCCAATAACCTTATAATCATAGCCTCTATCTGTTTTGGCTTTTGAGAAAGAAGTATCTTAATAAGGACTTTCTTCATCTCACCATTCTTGGTGCGCAACATGGCTTCAATCTCTTCATACTCACTTGTAGAGGGCTTCATCTCTGCAATTACTTTGAGTGCATCCTTACGTACGACTGAACTTCTGTCTTTGAGAAGACTAAAAATCCATTCTCGTTGCTTCTTAGAACGAACTGTCTTGAACTTATCTTTCATAATCTTGGTCTTAACATCAGCATTCATCCAGTCAACATAATCCAACATTTGGTCAAATAAATGTTCATCCATCGTTGTATTCTTTAGAAACCTCATAACAAAACTTGTCACAACATAGGGATTGAACTCAATTTGCCCCCCCCAAGGAAAAACACTTGCATCAAAAGTCTTAGATTTCTTAGGCAAGCTCTCAATCAATCGACTATATCTTTGTACTAACTCACTTTGACTCTTATCATAACCAAAACGAACTGCAAGGTGGTCCTTCTGATTCCTAATAGCATAAAAAACAGGACAAGCATTGACTATTACCCAAGAAAGAGTTTCCAAATCATAGGTCTCAGTATCATTGGCTTTTGAATCCTTGCCACCATATTTTTCTTTAACTATTGCATCAGCTGTGGCATGTTGAAATATCGGATGTTGTGTTTGCTTAGTAAAGTACATTGCCACCAATATCTTGTGCTTCTTACCACTTTTTATTAGACGCTTAACCATATCAACAGCCTTTGGTAAACCATAGATACTCTGAGCCCACAAAGCCATATATATCAAGAGATTATCATCTGATTCTATATAAGAACTTCTTATTGCTTCATCAGTCAATGCTTTGAAGCCTGCCTCAAGGCATTTGTTGATTGTCTTAGGTTTCTCATTCATTATGCCAAGTCCAGTCCATACATCCATAGCGCGTACAATGGAACTGAATCTACTTAAGTTGTTATCTAATATAATTCTGTAAATGTGTATGAATGCACCTATTTGACACTCATCAAGAACTTCAACAATCGTCTGTCTTAATCCTTCTTGTAACTTAGCTGCTAGAAGCAATTCACCTACAAGTACCCAACATTCTTCTTTCTTTGATTTGAGTAGGCCCCCCCTTATCATTTCTCTTGAAATAACATTTACATTGTTATCCCCCCCGTAGACAATTTCTTTGATACTTTTGAAAACAGTCTCGTTACCACCATCAATCTCCATTGAAATCAATTCTGCAATAACCCGTTCATCTCTTATTTTTGTCCTATCATAATTGCCTGATAAATAAGACTCGAGTGTAAAACCCTCTTGCTTTAATCTATATAACTCAAAAAGACGTTGCATGTTACTTCGGTAATAACTAAATGAATTAGCATCATCTCTAAAAGACCTACGTTCAATATTATTCATATAATTGAAGTCGCCACAGTGATTCCATACATATTTTATAGAAGCTGCCAACTCACCACCTAATAAGTGAATAAGTATCTTCTCATCATCTCCGCTAAAAACATCCTGTATTGATTGTGGCTTAGTTGATAGTATCAAATTATCAAGTCGCTCACTATCCTCGCTTTTATTGCGATACCAGCCTGATAAGCCTACCTTTTCAATTAATTCTACGATTTCTATTTGTCTTTTATCAAGTCGTGAAGTCTCTAACAACCCTTTAACTTTGTCTAATATACCCATCTCTTACCATAACCTCCCAGCTAACATAACAAGACGTATGAATGTTAATTCATCCTCTTCCTTAAGTGTTAACTTCTCATCTAAAGTTTCGATTTCCTCATCATTTACAAAAACTCTATAGAGCAATCATCAAATGAAATTAAGGCATTCTCGATTGCCTGCTCACGTTTTGCCTTTCTGTCATTATAGCGTCGTCCAAATCCAATCTTACCGCTTTTGGCTTTTGACTCAATCTCACTACTAAGGAGGTAATCAACTAGTTCAGGTTCAACTGATTTTTTGTTATAGGATTTGACTTGTTCTTCAACAATATTGGTGATCACTCCACGCAAATCAGTGATATCTGATGGTATCACTAAAGGTTGGCGTTCTATTGTTGCTTTCTTCTTACCTAACTGCTTAATTTTTATGTAGATTTGCATAAGATATCCCCCCCCAGTGTCTTAAGAGTCTTTCCACATTCTGTATCAATAATACTATCAATCTAATTAAAAAGTTCACTAAAAATATCTTTGGTGCACAATTTAGTTCGCCTCTACTATTTTCATTTTTTGAAGTTCAGATTTAACTGCTTCCACACTGTAACCTGTCTTCAATGCAATATCTTCAAATGTCTTACCTGACTCATACATGTTTTTTAGTACAATATCCATAGATTCTGCAATCTCTACAATATGCTTATCTCTATCATAAAATCGAAAGACTTTCTGTCCCCCCCATGGTTGCTCTTTGATATCATGAAGAAATTCATTCTTATTAGCAATTATTTTCTCTCGAATATCATTTATATCTTCGAATTCAAAGTAGATTGTTAAGTTATTCGTACCAGTATTAATATCACTTCTATCAGTTATTTTTGAAAACTCTGATTTTTTAAATAATGCAAATCCACCTTCATATCCAACATTGCATGTTCCAAAATCCATCTCCACTTTACACCCCCCCAACAAACCATCATATAACTTTCTTGATTCCATAATGTCTTCTACCATTAATATTATCGATTTAAATCCCATAATTTTTCCTCCAAATGATTTCATATATTATCTACTTCTAATACCATTCCTTAAATACTGAAAATCCTAAATCACCTTAACTCCACGATGTACAAAGAGACTAATGTCACTTAAGGATAGGTGTGAACATGGTGTTAGATGAAGTCATAACCGTCCCACGCCAATGCCTATTGTCTTATCCCATCAATATATAATTTGTAATCTAATATCTGATTCAAGTAACCATAAAAATACACTCTTCCATGAGTCGTATCCGTTGGCTCAAAAATTGTATTTTTGACAGTGATATCCATCACAATTGATTCATACTCATTGAAGAACTTCTTAATTGTATTTGGTTCTTCACTTAAATCAAAGTGCAATTGATTAACACCATATGACGTTAAAGCCTCAACCCACTGACGTCTTTCTCTATTTGCTCTACTAAATGCTAAGTATTTAGTAGGTAACTTATTAAATACATTTAGGCTATACTTACTTTCACTCATATTTTCTCTATGATTGGTCAAGTTAATGAGTCTAAATAAATCATAAATAATTGACCCAGCATTCTCCGATTTAGTCTCATGACCTCTATTCCGATTAATTCCTCCAAAGTACTTTGCTTCAATCCACGAACATGGGCTCACAGAATAACCAATGTAATCTTCTTGATTCATAAAAGAAGAGAAATCAAGAAACACATCACATCTTGCATTGATTTCAGAATCATATCTTTTTTTCCATATGAATCTTCTGTAGAGGGTTATTTATATTACGTGCATTCAATTCTAATATTACTCCGCTGGTAAAAAGATTCGTAATATTGGCTTCATACAACAAATCGGGAGATTCATGAGATAATAATATTTCTGGTATTTTCAAAAATGCTGATTCAACTATCATTAAAACCACTCCTATCATAGGTTATTATTTTATCTGACATTAGGTGTTGATGATGACCTAAAATGATGTGGCACCTTAGAGCAAGTTGCTCACAGCAAAATTGCTTCAGCTAATGCAACTAGTGTCCAGACTTGTCTTAGGCGGCAGGATTTATACGGCCTGTTTTTTTTCCAGAATTCCTACCCGCGGCCGAATAAGCTTCAACATGGTGTTATGGGAAGTATGCCGATATTAGTTAAGTAAAAATTTTTTTAAAAAAAATGCAATGATAAGTATGGCTATAATTAATGTATTCAAAATATCTGCTAAAGCTCCTACATGCTTACTACCATCAGAAAAGTTAACTACATCTAAACCAAAATTATCAGCTAGCCAATCATCGTCGAAATACTTATCAGAACTTATGTAACCATATGACCTTTTTATGCTGTAACTGGCAATAACTACTTCTTCTCTTCCTGAATCATAGAACTTGTACTTGTACATGCAATACATTGCTAATATCGAGTCGAACTGCTGATATTCATCTAATAGGTAAATTGTGTACTCTCCAAGACGATTAAAAGCACCAATATAATGTATAATCATAGCTACCTGGATATCTCCAATAACAATTACATCATACTCATACTTTCCCATGGTTTTAGAATAAATATCCAATTGCTTATCGTTATAAACCACCTCGTGGTAGACACCAAGATCCTCTGTTTTAATACGCTCAATCCTACCAATCGTTTCATCAATATTAGCATGGATATTCATAATATTCGTTCTTTGTCTTCCCAAAATCCAACTAAAAGGTAGACCTTTAGTTAAATTATCAGAAACATCATACTTTAACTCCATAATAGGAGATTTATACCTGTACAATGTAATTGATGGTCTAGAGCTCCATTTTGAACTAGTACCAGTCCATGTTTTAACACCATCTATACCTATCTCAAACTTGTAATTAAACTTACGCTTTCCCTTTTTTTACTTCAATTACCATCATTACCTCTCTTAAATCGAAACCAAATATTTCCCATAACGTTAGGTGTTGACGACGTCCTAATATTCTTAGGTCATTCTTTTTTGAGTTGCAACGCCAAACTCATAATGTTAGTCGAAGTTCTTTGTGAAAAATGACAATTTTATTTGTAATTCCTTTGACAATAACGTTACGTTATCGTCTATAATAATAAATGAAGTACTTCAAAAGTGAGGTTCATTATGTTAATAAACAATGTAGCAAAAAGGTTTGGTATTACTGTCAGAACAATACGATATTATGAAGAACTTGGATTGTTATCGTTGGAACGAAACGAATCAAATATCAGGTATTTTTCTGATGAGCAGATAAAGCGATTAGAGGAAATATGCTTATTTAAAATGTTCAATTTCACTCTAAGTGATATAAAATCAATTCTAATATCTAATGATACTGCTCTACTAAATTCTATGCTACAAACTGAACTTGACTCTATAAATACTACGGTCAATGAGTTAACTCATAAACAACATTTAATACGTTCATTACTTAGAACATTTGGTTCTGATGATATTTCTAAACAAGATGTTCATGAGTTCATTAGTGAACAACTATATTTCAAAAATGAAAGGTTGATTATGATGATTACAAGTGCTGAAAATTTAATTCTTGAGATTGGTCAAAATCTCATTCCAAATGCTACATCTGATAATGATGTTGCATTGATTACCGCAGTCAAATCGTTAAGACAGGATTTGCTCGATAATCACAGTCTATCTTTGGCTACGATGCACATTAAAGATAACACGGATGTTCTGAATCCAGACGAATTTCAAATAATTCAAAATAATGCCGTCATACTAAAAGATAGTGTATCTGGTTTCGAAAAAAAACAAACAAATCAATTATATAATATCTCGTTTAAAATCTCTATTAGTCTGAATTCTAGAAAGACTCGAGTCTCTCCAATATAGAACAAATAATTGCGTCTAACGTTAGGTGTTGACGACGTCCTAATATTCTTAGGTCATGTCTTTTTTTGAGTGGCGCAGCCAAACTCATAATGACCTAAAATGATGTGGCACCTTAGAGCAAGTTGCTCACAGCAAAATTGCTTCAGCTAATGCAACTAGTGTCCAGACTTGTCTTAGGCGGCAGGATTTATACGGCCTGTTTTTTTTCCAGAATTCCTACCCGCGGCCGAATAAGCTTCAACATGGTACTAGGCGACGTATTATAATGACACTCCTACATCATTATTCATCTCATTTCTGACTTAATTCATCTTCTCTAATCTGTAGCATAACCGTTTGTGTAACATCTAATCCACCCTTAATAAGTTCAATAATAGATAGTAATGGTAACACTATTCCAAGAATGGTTAATACTATTAACATCAAACTAAATATCATTTCTGTAAAATCTAT
>JDSG01000110.1_pt1 | contig 25286 bp, 37 predicted proteins | sample 199341 | NCBI WGS metagenome assembly JDSG01 (sample SAMN02584197, study PRJNA231836) | bioreactor metagenome | isolation source: continuous culture bioreactor short generation time transfer1 day 52 after... | place: Germany: Bremen | reverse complement strand
ACTTTATATTAGCAAATTCTGTATCTAACACTTTCCTTAACTATCAGTTTAACACATTAACCTAAGCATTTAAACTGAACTAGGAAAGAGTCTCATTAACCTCTACCAAACTTCCATTTGCACAAAATGACAAAAAGGGTCATAGACCTATTGTCTATGACCCCCCCATCGCCATTATAGTTATACCATACGCTTTACACTGTTATACATCAAAATTCCTAAGCAGATCATCAAGTGTGTCACGTCTACGAACTACTTTTGAGCTACCATCAAGAGAAATCATTACCTCAGCAGGTCTTAGCCTGTTATTGTAATTAGATGCCATACAATAGCCATAAGCACCTGCATCCAGGACACCAATAACATCCCCCCCTTCAAATATCTCAGGCAATAACCTGTCTTTGGCAATTATATCACCTGTTTCACAGATATTTCCAACAATATGAACCTTCTCATTCTTTTCAGACGTTACACCTGATGAACGATAAACTTCTACATCATGGTGACTGTCATACATTACCGGTCTTTTTAAGACATTAAATCCAAGGTCCGTTCCAATATACTTTGTCTCATAGTTGTATTTAATAGCATGAACTTCACCTAACAACAAACCACACTCTGCTGTTAAATAACGCCCAGGCTCAATCTTAAAAGTAATTTCTTTGCCATAGGCTTTAGCAAATGCGTAGAAGGCCTTGTCAAGTCTCTCACCTAAGTCTTTTAAGTCTAGGCGACTTTGTCCGGCTAATTTGTTATATGGAATACCAAACCCTCCACCAAGATCAAGGAACTCAAGGTCTTTGAAGTTCATGGCAATATCAAAAGCCGATTGTGCCCCCCCTGCAAGGTATTTCTCACCTTCCATAAACAATGAACCTATATGTTGGTTAATACCAACAAGCTTTAGGTCGTATTCCTTAAGTGTTGCTTTGACTTCATCCATCATCATTGGTTGAACACCAAACTTCGTCTTCTTACCTGCAGTTATAACTTTCTCATGGTGGCCTGCGCCAACACCTGGGTTAAAACGTATACAAACACGTCCACCCGGATTAATACGTCCATATTGCTTAAGCTGAGATACAGAGTCAACACTGACTAGAATATCTCTGTCTATAGCAAATTGCATCTCTTCTTCTGATACATTATTACTGATATATAATATTCTAGAAGGATCAAACCCGGCTGCCATTTCAACATGGATTTCCCCCCCAGGACTCATAGCATCAGCATTTAAACCTTCTTCGTTAGCGATTCTGATAAGACTTAAGTTACTGTTAGCCTTAACTGAGAAGTTAACACTAAAGTTAGGGTAAGTCACCAAGTTCTTAAGTTCCTTGCATCGCTTTCTAAAAATATCTTCACTGTATACATACAGTGGACTTCCATAATTCTCAATCAACTCTACTGGTGTTTCTTTACCAAAGAAGTTGCATTCACTTGTCACTTTATTGTGGTATGATAACATTCTGTCCTCCTATAATTAACCTAATTATTTTCTTATTTATCTGATTCTTATTATTATAGCTTTTATCAATAATTGCAATTTCATTGATAAAGGCTTCTCTTATTAGTTGTACAAGGGTTACATTCTTAGAATATAAACTTTGTTTGAGTGTCCCAGCAAGGACTTCTTTTGTATCTGCAATTAACTTGATGGAGCTTGATGGTTCATTGAAATAATGGGTATGTTTGACACCTTGCAAATCATTTGGTGATAAAATGACTACCTTAAGGTCTCTGTCAACAGCCGCCTTAATTTCTTCCGACAAGGCACCGAGTAAACCATCATCACAAGACATATAAATTCTTAAGCTTGCTCTATCTATAATATTTCTCAGTTTATCAATAATATTATCTTGGCCGCTCAGGGTTATGTATGGTTCTTGCTTAAGTTGGGTGAAATCAAGTTGTTGATCAATTATATCAATCTGTGTGTCAAAACTGCGCCTTGCATTTTTCATCAATTCTTCTTTTGGTACTGGTGTGTACTTAATGGACGTTCCTTCAATTACATAAGCATAGCCCTTATCTACAAGACTTGATAGTGCAGCGTAGGCATTTGACCTTGATATTCCAGATAGTTTGGCTGCTTCATAACCAGTAATTTCACTATGACGACATAATTCTATATAGATGACAGCTTCTTGTTGGGTAAAGCCAATTTTCTTTAATGCACTGATTAAATCCATAGTGATCTCCTTAGAGTTCTATAGGTTGTATAGACCCTAGTCCTAATATAGTAGTTCTTTGTAGTACCACTATATACCAATTGAGAACTAATGTCAAGAAATCCCCCCCAAAAAGAAAGAGCGACAAGTTACATTTCGTAACCTTCACTCTTAAAGACTCCATAACATAGACTAATTGCTCTCGTAATAATCCGCAATCTGATTGTATCGTACTCTATTAAGACCCATATCTGAATAGCCCACCCTAGAACCTGAACGATAATGAATAAGGCCAGCTTCCTCGTCAATGTATATCTCGACATCATCATTGTACTTCATGGTTTTTGTGGTAAATATAAGATGCATATAATCTGATTTTCTAACATATATTGTATAATTACCCACCTGGTCACATGCCTTCAAAAATAATTCAATGGATTCAGTAACCTCTCCTTTTATAGTTAATGGTTCAACCCTATACAGATCATCATCACTTTGACTCGAGACTGCATTAGGTGATGTTGGCATCTTGGCTAATACACCCTCTACATGGCCAAGCCCCCCCTTTGGTACTTGAGCATTTTTTATCATCATCAAGATGAAGCTCACACCAATGATAAGGGCTGTAGTACCCAATACGCTTAATAATATCCACATTATAGTTTTCCTAACCTTTCTGTTTTTGTTCTGCTTCATAGAGCCTTGCCCCCCCCAATTCGTCCAGCATACATGTATACGTCAAATACTTGTCATAATCAATCCCAAGCATCCTAGACATTGTCATTGGTACTTCCTCAGCCTCTTCCTTGAGAGAATGACCCTCCCTGGTGATTACAATATCAATACGCCTTCGATCATCTGGATTCTTGACTTTTTTTACATAACCATTACTTTCAAGTTTTTGAATAACAGGGGGGGTTAAAGTCCCTGTTTTTAGTTCAAGAAGTGAACCAAGTTCTTTAAAATCAATCTTCTCTTCTTCGAACAATACCAACATAACCAGATACTGGGGGGGATAAGTCAAACCAAGTGCCTCTAGGACTGGTTGATACAATCTAGTCATCCCCCCCCTTGATGCCTTGTATAGCCTAAAGCAAAGTTGATTGTCAAGCATCAATGCATTTGAACTCTTATTGTCATCACTCATATCATCACCTCCTAAACAATTTAACTAGTGGGTGATTCATTATGTTATCAATCATCACTTTTTTTCCCAATCTTTGTAAAGACTTCGCTATAGGTTGGATAAGGATGAATGACATTGGCCATTTTTTTTGAAGTTATGGCCTAAGCTTTTTAAGACTTGAACCTCACCTATCATTTCACCTGCTCGGTCTGAAAGTATTGAGGCACCAAGTGTTTTACCTTTCTTATCAAGAATTAGCTTAAGACTTTCTATGGTTTGGCCTTTGGTCTTAGCCCTATCCAAATCATTAAAATCATAGTCATAAACCCTGATGCTGTCACCATATCTGTCTCTGGCTTCTTCTTCAGTAAGTCCAGCTCTGGCAAGCTCAGGTTTGGTAAAGGTTACCCATGCCACATGATTGTAATTGATTTTACTCTTAATTGGTAACAAGGCATTTTTTGTTGCCAATATACCTTGCACATTGGCCATATGTGAGAATTGATATGGACCGACCACATCACCTACAGCGTAAACAGATTTGTTACTTGTTCTAAGGTACTTATCTACAATGATTCCCTTGGAATTATAGTCAATCCCACCTTCTTCAAGGTCTAAACCTTGAATGTTAGGCTGTCTACCAATTGCAACAAGGATTGCCTCACCTTCTATAATTTTCCTTGAACCTTTGTCCAAAACAGACTCACAGGTCAATCTAATCTTTTGATCTTTCTCAACCTTAATTGCTTTTTGCCCTAAATTAAGTGAGACGCCTTCTCCAGCCAAATGTGACTGCAATGCATGGACCAATGATGACTCTTCTCTGAAAAGAATGGTCTCCATCATTTCAACCAACTCAACCTGAACCCCCCCTAGCCTATTCAATGCCTGAGCCATTTCCACACCAATAGCCCCCCCACCACCTAGTATGATTATCGACTTAGGAAGAACCTTTAGTTCAAAAAGACTTTCATTGGTTAGGTAAGAAATAGAATCAATCCCGTCAATAGGTGGTACAAATGGTGCTGAACCAGAACTGATGAAAATCTTCTTGCCTCTAATCTTGGTATCCTTTACCAACAAAGTATTCTTGTCCATAAAAGATGCTTGGCCCTCAAGATAATCAATACCATCTTCTTTAAGTTTTGGCGGGTCCTCATGGGCATAGATTTCTCTTCTAACTGTATCAACATGTTTCAGGGCTATGCTTGTATCAACTTGATAGTCATCCACATATTGTCTTACATTATAAACTTTTTGTGCTTCGTTAATCAGTGCCTTTGAAGGCACACATCCATACCAGGTACATTCGCCACCTGGTTTATTCTTATCAATCAGCAAGACTGTCTTACCAAATCCTTTGGCTGTGTAGGCAACGGTTAAGCCACCAGAACCTGCACCAATTACAACAACATCATAATCTTTCATCTTGTCACCTCATTCATTAGGGTCCGATTAATCGGGTTAGATTAATCATAGTAAAAAAAACAGGAGATTGTCAAGACATCATCTTTCAATCCCCCCCCACACTAGCACTGTATAAATCACACTAATACCAAGAAGCATTATTCTTGATATCAAATAATATAAGCGACCTTTGCTTGTGCCTAGATTAACACTTCGGCCAAGCTTTAGTCTGTTTCTAACACCTAATCTTGAATCCTTTGGATTATAGTAAAAAAAACACCGCCAATAAAATGTCCATCATCATCCACATCGTTGTGATGGTCTCGGTAATCTCTAAATCTATGGCCAGACATATTCACCCTAATCAAGAAGTATAATAAAATGGTTAATATGGCAACTGATATCAAGGCATAAACAACAAGGTCCATATAGCCTCTAAATGGCATTAGGTTAATTCTTGTAAATTGAAAATACATTAACAGCAAGGCACTAAAGAATGCCATGGTGGTCATGCTTCCAATGAACATCCGAATACTTCTATCCCTTTTGCCAGCATATGATAGGCAGGATTTACATATCTTTTCTTGTGAGCTATATAACCTGTTAGAATTCTAAAGCAAGCCACAAGACCAATCTGAATTCCGACATAATAAGAAACAGAGAACAGATTTTTACTTAGGTAATCAATGTGCTCACCCTGTATTTGTGCACTCTGTTCCATAAGTTCTGGAATAAGAGGATAAAACACTAGGCTGGCAATTGTGGTTAAGAACACAACTGTATAGACGATTGTGAACTCTTGCCTAATCAATGATGTGTATTCTAGTTCTCTACGAATGACAATGTCTTCCTTGTCAAGTTCATAGATGCCTTCGTCTAAAACCTCAATAGGGATATATTTAAAATCCATACACAGTGTATGCCCATAATAGAATGTCGCATAGAGCTGTATCACAAACAGAACAAGCATTAGGGCAAGCCACGTTATAAACCTTTCTGACAAGATCGTAAATCCCAGCCATATAATGGCCATAGACAGTTGTCCAAGCAAAAACATCAAGTTGTAGCTTTTTCTAACTCTTTTAATTACAGGCGCCTTGGTCAACTCATGGCTGATATTGACACCAAAAATCATTTTGCCTTTTGTAGGTTTAGACAAACTGATACCGTAATAAGTAAACGGAAGCATTATGCATATCATCCATACTATCTGATACCAGTCCATCTTGATGTCGCTCCTTTGTCTTGATTATAGTACAATCATTACCATACCCATTGCAAAGCCAAGTAATGCACCAAACCAAGTAATGGCTTTTAATTCTTTATCCACTATGGTGAAGATTAACTTTTCAACATCAGCAACTGAAAAACTATTCACTTCTGTCTCTACAATACTCCTAAGCTCAAAAGTTTCAAGAAAAGTCCCAATATTTTTATCTACAAAAGACTTATAAAGCAGCTCAACTTGGGTCTCAATTTTTTTCTTTGTCTGGCTGAGATAAATGCAACTTCATTGAAAGGAAGTAATGGACACCCGATTCAATTAGTGGCTTCATATTCATTTGCTTTGTCACTTCTGTGGCATTTGAAACAATCGATTCAATCATATGCTTTAGCATATCGTCATAGTTTTCTATTGATAAGACCTCCGATAAGGTCATTTGCTTACTCTGAGAAACCCCCCCGCGCACTAGGGCCATTATCATACCGTCCTGAACTTCTGGTTCAAAGACTGTTTTTCCAACATAATCAAGTATTGACAGGGCCACATCATCCGGGTTAACAAACATTGCTGCCATTGCCCCCCCTACTTTCTCCATTAATAGGTTGGCAACAATCACTTTTAACTTGGCCACAACTTCTTCATTTCTAGATTCATCTACAATAAACTGACTAATCTTGTCTTTTTGACCCTCTAATATTACCTTAAGTTTCTCTTCAGCATTGTCTGGCATCATCGTTTCAATACTGGCATTATGAGGATACTTATCTGAAATATAGTCGCTGATATGGGATGTTAATAGGTCATTAAAAGAATCATCTTCAGTGGATTTTGACAAATAGTCTTCTATGGCATCCACTATTTTAGAGCTTGCCTGCTTGTAGTCATCCCCCCCCATAATCGCCTTAAGTATGTCGCCAATGGCTATGTCCTTATCAAGAAGCTCATTAATCACATAAGACTTAATGTGACCAATCACCCTCTCATCTAATAATTCCTTGCTTATAACCTCTTTTGTAAGTAACCTTTCACCAACTGCCGTACCTAGCTTCTAGCAATACGTTCTCGTTCTCTTGGAATGAGTCCCGGAGTGAATGGCACTTTTAGTTTGCCTATATACTTTGCTTCATGGGGGGGTTTAAACAACATTTTTATTGCCAACCAATTTGTTGTATAACCAATTATTGCACCTACAATCGGTTTTGATACCATAGAAAAATCAATCATAATATACCTCTTATCATTTTAAACGAGCCGTCACATTCTTTAGCTCTTCTATTATCTGAATCTGTTGTGGACATAAAGGTTCACACTGACCACACTCAATACACTTGTCTGCTTTTGCCTCATCTTTGATATTCTGATTATACCAGAATTTGCTTTTATCAAAATCAAGCATATTCGATTCATTATAATATCTGAAATTGGCTGGTATGTCAACGCCATGCGGACATGGCATACAATATTGACAAGCTGTACATGGTACCAAAATCTTATCTTTATAGATGGTCTGTACTTTCTTCATGACCTCTTTTTCACTCTCTGTCATGCTATTAGGTGTGACTCTTTTGGCAATGTCAATATTTTGATGAATATGATCATGTCGATTCATTCCACTAAGGACAAGATCGACTTCTGGGTAATTCATTACGTATTGCATCGCCCAGTGAACGGGTGGTTTATCACCATAGAGCTTTAGAACCTCTGCTGGAACTTTTGTCTCGTCACCAAGAACACCTCCGCGAAGGGGGGGTTCCATTATAATAATACCCATCCCCCCCTTATCTCTAGCATAATACATGCCTTCAAGCCCCCCCTGCTGATGTTCTTCATCCACTAGGTTTAGTTGAATCTGGGTAAACTCCCAGTCATATGCATCAATTATTTCCTTAAATGCTTCCAAGTCGTCATGAAATGAGAACCCTACATGTTTAACACGTCCATCTTTTTTTTATGGCATCAAGAAAATCAAATAAGCCTAAATCAACTAAACTATTAAATGAATTTCTATTTAAGGCATGGACCAAATAGAAGTCTATGGCATCTATTTCAAGTTTCTCAAGCTGTTCATTGACAAACCTATCCATATCCTCTCTTGTTTTCACTAACCAAGATGGCAACTTAGTCGCAATATAAGTCTTATCACGATAACCATCTTTCACAGCTTTGGCAACAAGAAGTTCACTGTTACCACCGTGATATGGATAGGCTGTATCAAGGTAATTTAGGCCACTATCAATGGCATCTCTAATTAGTGCTATAGCCTTATCCTCATCAATACGACTGTAGTCATCATCAATAACATCAAATCTCATACAACCAAATCCTATGGTTGAAACTTTCTTACCTGTTTGGCCAAGCTCTCTATACATAATTCGTCTCCTATTAAATCAATCTCCTATTAAATCATCATAGATTTCTTGTATACGTTTATTCAATAAGGGATGTACCTTGTAAGGCACAAGCTCACTCAGTGGGTTAAGAACAAACTCCCTTTCACACATTAGAGGATGAGGCACAATCACATGTGGGTCTTCACTCACAAGATCATCATAAAGTAAAATGTCAAGGTCAAGTGTCCTAGGTCCCCCCCATTTCATTTCCCTTTTGCGATCAAACTGTTGTTCCACGTCTAAGAGGTAAGTCATCAAGTCCCTTGGAGACATTAATGTCCTAAACTCAATGACACCATTGAGAAAAGATGCTTGGTCTACATTGCCCCCCCATGGTTCTGTTTCAATAAGGGTTGATTGACGCATTTCTTTTACCATAACATTGCCTTTGATTTGTGCTACGGCACCTCTTAGGATACTCTTGCTGTCACCAATATTGGAACCAATCCCTATATATGCTGTATGCCACCCTCTTTCGATCTCTATAGCAGGGTAATCGACTTTCTCACCAATGGGCGCTGACGGTTTCTTAAGAGTCACTTTAACCTTATCAATTAAATCATAGCTTGTTAGTAGTTCTTTGGCTATACCCTCTGCTACTGTCTCAATAAGATCATATACCTTAGAAGTCATATAGGCTTTGACTGTAGAACACATATCCGCATAACTAACTGACAAGTCTAGATTGTCGGTCTTGGCTGAAGGTCTGATATCCACATAAGCATCAAAGGAAACATAGAAATTCTGGCCATTTTGCTTTTCTTCTTCAAGAACACCATGGTGGGCAAAGACTTCAAGGTCTTTAACTCTAATAATATCTGTATAAGCCATTCCATCACTCCTATTCTCACTTCTCCAATTAGTCTCTATTATAATGAATCTTTATGGCCAATCTTATAAATAACCTTGGTCATCTCTATGGCACGTTTGTTTTCTTTCACATCATGGACCCTAAATATTCTACCACCTGATTGTAAACCTATGACCGTAGTGACAAGTGTTCCTTCAACTCTCTGATCAACAGGTAAATCAAGGCTAAGACCTATCATGGATTTTCTTGATGTCCCAAGCAACAATGGATAGCCAAGTTGTGTGAAAACAGACAATTGACGCATGATTTCAAGATTGTCCTCAAGAGATTTGGCAAAGCCAATGCCCGGGTCAATCATAATATGTTCTCTTGGCACGCCAGCGTCCATCGCAATCTTAACGCTTTCTCCAAGATCCCTTACCATATCCATTATCAAATGATTGTAGTCGCACTTTTCTTTGTTATGCATGAGACAACAAGCACTTTGAACTGAGCCGTCACATCCGCCATTCTCTGATCTCTTTTAAATCCCCCCCATACATCATTGACCATATCCGCACCTGCTTCTAGAGCAGCCTCTGCAACCTCAGATTTGGATGTATCTATAGACACCACTGTGTCAAAGTCTTCTTTAATCATACTTATCACAGGTACGACACGCTTTATTTCTTCTCCAATAGCAACCTCATCATGACCTGGTCTTGTCGATTCGCCACCTACATCTATGATATCAGCACCTTCTGCTATCATCTTTGCTACTTGATTTCGTGCTTGATCAACATTGTCGAACTGACCACCATCAGAGAAGGAATCTGGTGTCACATTTAGTATACCCATAATATAAACTTCATTGCTAAAGTCAAATTCTCTATTTCCTATTTTCATCTGTCATACCTCTATTATAAGATTTTTCTTTTCATCTGACCAATAACATGATTCTCTGGCCTGACATTGGTGACATAATCTAGACGCCTTATCTGCTCTATGCATCAGGGCATCAAAGGTATCAAAAGTTTCATCATCCCTTGTTACTGGCATCGATTCAACTCTGTGTTTGGCTATAGCGCCAAGAATAAGTTCTATTTCACTTGGACGATAATCTGTAGCTTTCAATAATGCCTCACTAAGACGTACACTTGCTATGTCATGTGGTTCTTTTGTTTCGTATTCACACCATCGACCTATATCATGGAGTATGGCAAATCCATAGATTGTTGCTTTTTCGTATTTGAGACCCATCTCAAGATTCCAAATGTAAGCAATCCGAGCCACATCTAGAAAATGGGCCATATCATGTTTACAATAGATTCTATCTTTTTCATATCTTTCAATCTGACTCAAATAAGTCTGGTACAATGGATTCTTAAGTATTTGGTTGACTTTTTCCATTTACACACCTTCTAGCTTGATTGCCTCTACATATTTTTGGCTTAGTTCACTAAGTACTTGACTTTCACTAACAATGACATCATTAACCATACTGACTTTCATAATGCCCATTAGACTATTTGTGATAAAAACACCTTCTGAATTTTCTAAGTCATCCAGTGTCATCTTGCATTCCTCTACCTCATAATTACTAACTACCCATTGTCTAACAATACCATTTAACAAACCACATTCTACTTTTGGCGTCATAATTTTGCCTTCTTTGATGACAAATATATTGGCTACAGCCGTTTCACAGACATAAGCTTCAAAATTAAGAAACAAGGCATCGTTATAGCCCTCTTCCCTTGCTTTTTTCATTTCAATGATATTATCCATATAGTTCATAGATTTGATAGCAACCGATGGACTTGTTGGATTCCTAAGAACACTAGACACCTTAAGCTTAAAACCTTGCTTATAGTCTTCTTTGGTGTAAGGGATTTCCCTTGTGGAGTATACAACGTTCTTTTCTGACACATTGATTTTTAGGGCACCATTATAAAGTCTCAAGGCAGCCACAGCATGTTCTACTTCTTGGATTGTTACACTTTGTTTGATGCTCAATTTTTTTAACTGACTTATTCAGTCTATTCACATGCTCTTTTGCAAAAACAGCCTCGCCTTTATGGACCAGAATCGTTTCAAAAACACCGTAGCCATAAAAATACCCTGTATCAATACTTGTCTTTTTAATATCCTTTATCTTGCCATTGATCAACACTTTCATTGTGTACTCCCTATAGTCTACCAAATTCTATCCTTAACTTTTGCATGTACAAATTCAGTTCACTTCTACGGTGTCTATGGCCTCAAAGAGCACCTTGGCTTTATCCAGGGTTTCGTAGTACTCAGCTTCTGGATCTGACTCCCAAGTAATACCACCACCAACGCCAATGGTTAATGAATCTCTTTGCTTAACTATGGTTCTAATAACTATATTGAAATCACAAGCACCATCAAAGCCAAAGTAGCCAATACATCCAGTATACAGATTACGGCGGTTGGCCTCAAGTTCTTCTATAATCTCCATAGCCCTTATTTTAGGTGTTCCAGTAATAGAACCTCCTGGAAAACAAGCTTTAATTAAATCCACAGCACTTTGGTCTTTTCTAAGTTCGCCTACCACTGTAGACACCAGATGATGTACTGTTGCATAAGATTCAATGTTAAAGAGTTCTGTTACTTTTACAGTGTAAGGTCTACATACCTTACTAAGATCATTACGTTCAAGATCAACAATCATCAGAAGCTCCGACTTATCTTTTTCACTTTGTTCAAGCTCAATCTTCATGGCTTCATCTTCTTCAGGTGTAGAACCTCTAGGTCTTGTACCCTTTATGGGTCTTGTTTCAACACGACCTTTTTCAACTTTGAGAAATCGCTCTGGTGAGGTTGAGAGTATTTCAAAACCATCAAGGGGGGGCAGATATGCGCTAAAAGGTGCCGTGTTTAGCTTCCTTAGCACTTTATAGATGTCATAACCCGACCGATCACTTGTCGTGTGATAGGTATGTGTCATATTGGCTATATAAATATCCCCCCCTGCTTTGATATACCGCCTCATAGACTCAACAGCATCCATATAAGTTTCTTTTGAAAAAGGGGGGGATGTGTACTTCAAAGGTTTTTTCTCAAAGTCATTATAGTGGACCGCTTTTCCATTCTTAATGGTATTGATGATTGAGTCTATCTGGCTAACACCACCTATCATGCGCTCTAGCTCAGTGACATAGACCTTACTGTGATGATGGTCAAACAAGATGATGTTGTCATAAAAATTAAAATACAAAGTAGGAATGTCTACCACATCCTCATTGATGTCTGGCAAACGCTCCATATCTCTAACCAAGTCATAGGCGAAATAGCTATACACCCACCAATAAAAGGCAGGTTTGTACTATTTTTTATTGTATAATTTTGTAGGGTTCTATTAAGGGCCTTAAATGGGTCTACAGACTTCATTGCCCCCCCATCTTGAGTCATAACACCGTCTTATAAGTGACCTTTTTGAAAGGGTTAAGCCCAATAATCGAATATTTTCCTAGACCATCTTTATCTCTTGAGCTATCAAGGAGCACTGTATCCGTCTTGTGACCAAACAGGCTATAGATATCAAAAGCATTCAAAGATGTATGAATTTCTCGAATTCCTACTTCCATAATTAATGACCACCATACCTTCGTAGTGTTTACCTACATCGTCGTACGAAGTTTTTTTTAGTAATTCATGACCATATTCGGTCAACTCGGCTTCTGGGTGAAATTGCACCCCCCCTTCCACCAAATATTCTTTATGCCTAAGACCCATAATTGTCCCATCTTCTGTCTGACTTGTGATATAAAGACAATCTGGCAGGCTTCCTTTATCAACAATGAGTGAATGATACCTTGTTGCATCAAATGGAATGCTTAGGTTCTGGTACAATCCTCTTTCGTTATGAAATATCTTAAAGACTTTACCATGAACCGGCTCATTACCACAGACAACTCGAGCCCCCCCATATACCTGACCTATAACTTGATGACCAAGACATATGCCTAGTATTGGTATGTCAGGTCCAAGCTCCCTAACAACATCTACGCTGATGCCTGCATCTTCAGGTCTTTTGGGACCAGGGGGGGATATAATGATGCCTTCTGGGGGGGCCATTTGCCTGATTTCTTCTATTGTGATTTCGTCGTTGCGTTTAACTATTATTTCTTCACTTAATTCCTTCACATACCTAACAAGGTTATAAACAAAGGAATCATAGTTATCAATCATTAGAAACATCTGCTCACCTACGCCTTATAGAGTGCCATCAATTTAAGGTAGATTTCAGAATCTTCTTTGAATCTGCCGCCTAAGCTTGTTGTTAATGTTTTGGTCCCTGGTTTCTTAATACCTCTGGTGGTCATACAACTATGCTCACCTTCTATAATCACTGCCACATCCTCAGTGCCAGTGACTTTTTTTAGAATATAGACAATATCAGAACCTATTCGTTCCTGTAACTGTAATCTTTTGCCTACCATATCAGCGATTCTGGCAATCTTACTCAGACCAATGACTTGGGCTTTTGGTATATAGGCTACAGATACCCTAAGGTTGTACATGAGCGCCAGATGGTGTTCACAATAAGAAAAGACTTCAATGTCCTTCATGAATACCATATCATGGGTATTACCTTCATAAATACGACCTTCATCAAATGTGACACCTAACATCTCAATGAGTTCATCATTGCTATACTGCATACCTTCAAATATCTCTTCGTACATATTGGCAACACGACTAGGTGTTCCCACAAGACCTTCTCTATCTGGGTTATCCCCCCCTAAGGCAATCAGTATGCCCCCCCTCACATGTTCTTCAATAGCTTTCTTATCTATCATCAAATCAACTCCTAGCTGCTAAACATTCATTAACACATTCTAGCACATACTTTTTTTATTTTTCACTTGTTTTTGAAGTCTCATAGAACTTCCTTATAGGATTAGAGATAATGAGCAGAAGTGTTCCAATAAAAAAGACAACAAAGGTAACCAGACTATAAGCAAGGGTCAAAAATGTCTGATAAGTCATGAATATTCTTAGTAAGGAAAAAGACCCCCCCATAAGCATACCAATACAAATCACTATGATTCTTGCAAAATTCTTACCTTCATAAGCCAGCTTCAAAAGGGCCAGGAACACACCAGTCAGTGTAATGTTCACAACCCACAACAGCAGCAATACGACCATGGTCATTTCTTCATTCATCACCGAACCAATCATAATCATCAATGCACCTATGACGGATAGAGTTGCAAATGAAGCCAATATATAGAATAATACCTTCTTATCTTGATCAATCTTTATGGTCATAATTCGTCTCCTGATTTCTATATTTCTTTGTGAGCAACTTCAATCAATGTCTCACATAGTACATTTATAATAGCCTCTTGTATTGGAATTTGCAAGGACGATAAATGATTAAGGGAAGGATGGTCACCTACTTGGACACAGTACTTGGCAGCCTCAAACAAGACAACATCATTGTCATCGTTACCAAAACAAACATAATCTCCTGACTCTATGCCTAACTGATGAACACCAGTTAGTTTATTCACACCACGCGCTGTAACGTCAATCATTGGCTCTTTAGAGTATCGATTCAAGGTTAGAGGCAAGTGACTTAGTGCCTCCTCAAGCTCCCCCCCACTCCACATTACATCCATCATTAGAACTTTGATTGGGGGGGTGGCTATGTCAGATAGGGGGGGCACTCTTTTACCATAATTAGTCCCTTCAATCCACCGAATGAGCTTATGAGACCCATCTCCTGTATAACCATAATCCCATTCATCATCAATGAGCAAGTCTATGTTGTTTGCCTCTCCAATCTCAATGAGCTGGTTAAAACAAGTAGTGCTGATAGTGTTCTTGTATATTACATGGCCCTTATTGGCAACTATAGAACCATTGCCACCAACTAGTGGCATCTGATGTAGTGCTTTATCTATTACTGGATAAATATCTCTAATAGGCCTTGCAGAAGCCAGTACAACTTTATGCCCCCCCTCATCCATCAACTGACATAGAACCTTGGTAATCTTGTCACTGACTTTATTGCCATCAAATGTTAATGTGCCATCGATATCAAGTACTAGGTTCATAATCAAGTCCTTTCCTCATTACATTTTTCATCATTACTATTTCTCTATAAAACCTTTGACTAAGCTAGTAAAGTTGTCTGGATACTCGTGGCCAAGATTCTTGATATAATGTGTCTCTAATTTAAGTTCAAGTTTTGATGCTCTTGCTTTCTCCTCAAAAATCTTGCATAGGGGGGGCATACAGTCATGATCTTCTTTTCCACAGATGATCATGACTTCAATATGTTTCTTCGATAATTGACTTAAGACCTCATCTATTTCACTGGTGATCATCGGCATCCATGGTGACTGGAGTATTACTTTATCACACACAACATTCTCCTCAACTATTGCTCTAAGAATGGTGTTACACCCTGCTGAAAATCCTGCCAGAATTCTTTTATCATACTTGTCCAGTTAGTAAAATTAAGGGCTTTCATCAGTTGACTTGGCCCATTTCCATCCTCTTCCCACCTATATAGGTCATAGGAGTCAAGTTCCTCAGATTGCAAATACTCAATTTGATAGGATTTTGTTTCAACCTTATCCCAGACTTGTCTACATATTGAAATATTTTGTTGATTCCCATGAAGAACCAGCATTAGATTATCATGGGTTTTATCTTCCCAGGTTAAAACTGATTTGGCTGCCTCAAGTGCAAGCTCATACCGTTCAAGTGACTTTGATACACAGGTCTTAAACATTGCATGGTCTCTAATACTATCTAGGTCTTCATCTTCAAAGACAACTGGACGATACCACATCTCTTTATCAAGAATGGCTTCTTTCATCCACGCTATAGCTTCATCTTTCTTACCTGACGTTGCAGCCAAACAATAGAGAAAGTTATAAGTCTGTCCAGTTATGGCACCTACTTTGTCATGGTTCTCAACCAAGTATTCATAAGCTTTCCTTGTATCATCATCTTCTAATAAGTTCAGCGTATGGTTAATCAATTGCTCTTCCTTCATTTATAATCCTCTCTCTTCCGTGTTCGCCTTATGGAATTAGTCATTAAGTATTATCAAGCATACTATCAATAGCATTTCTGATTTCTTCAGGCAAGGCTTGATTCAAATTACGCTTAAGAAGTTCAGGATAACCAATGCCATTATCCATTAAATAGTCCTTGATAAGCTTTACCTTCTTATCTCTTCCAATCATCAGACTGTAAGCAACAAACCAATCCTCAAGGGACGTATATGGCAAAAAGAAATCACCTACCATGACTTTCTTAGTAATTGATCTATCATCCAATATGAACTCATAGATACCTGCCCTATGGCTTATTCTAAACGATGACATAAGGTCTATACTGATACCATCCATTTCATATACATAGAAATGTTTGCTTTTATACTCTTTCTTAACTGGAACTGATTTTCTATTGGCAATCTTATCTAGTAACATTATGGCCTTCTCAATATCACCCTTAGAGACCAATAAATCAATATCGTGAACTTGATCCACTATACCGTATGCCTTAAGAACCAAGGAGCCCCCCCCAATGCCCCCCCATAATATATCTGCATCATTAAGATTTTTAGCTAATTTTCTAAGGACTTCATTCATATTAGGATAGTTCCTTTTTCAAATACACCATATCAACCAACTGAACACCTTCTTCGTACATAAGATGATCATAATTATCCGTAAAGAAATTTTTCACTCTATGTGACTCAAAAAAAACCACAACCTTTATAGAAGCTCATTATCGAAGGACATTCACCTGTTCCAACAAACATCAACTTACCTTGGTCTTTGTAGTGGTCAAGTATGTGCATAATTAATCGTCTTCCATAACCTTGCCCTTGATACTGTTCATATGTGGCTATATTCTTTAGTTCAAAGTTCCCATCTTCTTCCCTCGTAACGATACAAATACTTTTCAGGTCATCTTCAACAAGAACAAACATATCACCACGGTCTAAGTATTTTTCTATCATGTCTTCTTGCTCATCTGCAATCAACAATAAATCCATATAGGATGTTTTATTTTCTTTGATTTGCTTAATCATAACTACACCGTTTTCCGATAAATTCAATCATCTTATTATAAGTCATACAATCTGCTTCCACATTATATATTTTGGAATATGCATCTGTAAATCCATGTTGGCCATCTAGAACGATTAGAATCTTAATTTGGGATTTGTGTCGCAGGGTCTCTATCAAACTGGCCACATCAAAGCTTTTTTTCATCACTTGCAAAAAAGAGCGCACAATCATTAATTGGCTCCATTTGGGCATAGTCTCTTATTCTTGAACCATAAAAACATACAACGCCATCCAGTTTGACTTTACCACTGATAATCCAAGCGATTGAAGCCCCCCCGATACTATAGCCTATAACAAAGACGGACTTGTAGATCGAATCAAGACTTCTAATTAGAACCTCAACGTTCTTCACTGCAAGATCATAGCCTACATTGGTGTAGAAGTTACTATATGCCTCTTCATCATCCTTATAATCATAGACAATATCTGAACCCAAGAGATTGGGACAATAGACATCAAAACCCTCATGGTGTAATTGTTTAGCTTTATCAATGATGTTGTCATTAATCCCATAGATTTCATGAAGAAGGACTATGGCTGTTTTATTGTTATTACTTAGATGATACATAAGCTAACACCTCATTCATCTATGCCCATTCACTTCTGAGCATGCCATATACTTTATGAGAAACATAGTGGTCGTATAGATATTCCGATTCTCTAATTGTTCCTTCAATCTTGAAACCCAATCTTTCAGGAATAGCGCGGCTTCTCACATTGCCTTCGGCACATTGAATTTCTATTCTATGAAGTTCAAGTTCTTTAAAAGCATAATCCACAAGCGCCTTACAACACTTTGTCATTATACCATTGCCAGTATATTTATGAGCCAACCAATACCCAATAGCGGTACTTTTATGGTTCCAACTGATTCCCATTAATGAAATGACACCAGCTATCTCACCTTTATAGATGATGGCTGCAGTAAAACCATCATTATCAACATATTGTTGCTTAGAACTATCAATATGCTCTATGACATCGGCCTCACTCTGAGTGCCATCTACCCATGGTAGCCATTGCTTAAGGTATAATCTATTCTGATCAATCAGGTTAAATATGGCTTTAGCATCTTTTCTATCTCTTAGTCTTAACTCAATATTCTCGTCTACTATGTATTTGAACATTGTTTAGTACCCTCCTGCTAACAACTGTATGGTAACCAATAAAGCAATATGCGCCTGATAGAATATAAGAAAAAGTATTTGAGACTTTTTTTTCACCATTATAAGATAGTTTATATTACTTTTCACCATCAATGATTTCCATCAAATCTGGATTCAACTTAAACTTTCCTCTTTCATCCCTAAGAAATGGATACACATCGACCACGGCGCTTAGATTGAGTTCACCATATATATGTGGGTATTGTCGATCATTACTTTCTCCACGTTCCCATTGTATGGTCGGTTCAACCATAGATGTTGCTATACATAAAAGTACCAACTCATCCTTAACCCCCCCTTCATACATAGGTGCCACCCTCCACATATACTCTATTGAGGAACAATGAAGGAATCCTACCGCTTTAATATAAGCAGAACCATAATACTCTTTATCTTTAACACTCTCCCAAGTTGATTTTTTTTCATACAGTGCAAAATAAACATAACAAATCACCTCCATAGATACTTCATTCTTACTAAGCCTATTATGCCATCAATTCAAGGTAAATTTCAACTTGTTTTAGTAAGTTATGTAGTTAATATCTTCACTACTAATGATTCCTAATATTTCATCCAAATTAGACAAGTGAAGAGGCAAACAAACACCCTTATTATCTTTTTCCAATACTAGCTTTGATAAGGCTGCAACCACCTTCGCTGTAGTGCCATAGTCTGAGCCCACTTTAATAACATACGTCTTCTTTGATATGACACCCTCTTTGTATCCTTGAAGCTCAACAATGAGCATAGATTCCTCATTCTTACCCTCATCATGTTTCACATATTTATTCAGTGTTTCTGGCTTCACCTTATTGATGATATAATTTAGCAAGCCAGTACTTTTCAAAAATCCTATAACACTATTAAAATATGACTGATTCCACGCCGTCCAGTAGGTTAGGTTCTTAATACCTATTGTATCATCCATTAGTTTCTTCTCAGAATGACTTATTTGACGTACTTCATAACCCTTGTCATGGTTGGGCAAATGAACTCTACGCTTAATGTGAAATCCTGGCTGACTAACCTCTTTTTCCCCCCCATCCAAGGTCACAATATTCTCTGATATAATCTTCAGCATATCAATAATACCAGATACCCCCCCTGCTTTCGCATTTGTACTTTGTATTAAGGATACCTTAGCATCTTCCACTGAATCAAAAGTTTTGACGGCTGATTGTAATAGAAGACCAGATAAACCAGGAAAGTAGCCAGCCATTAACAAGGAAGTGGCCTCTCCATCATTTTTATTGTTGTAGAATAACTTCTCTACCTGCTTCACAAATGTATAGGATGCTGTCACATCAACACACTTAATAGCCATATTTTTGCAAATCATTTGAATAAGTGGTTCTTTTTGATTCATTGCAACAATAACCAAGTCCATATCCGCTAAAGCTTTTGAGAGTATATCGGCATCATTAATATTCGTTTCACAAAACTTTGCATTATATTTCTTGGCTGTATTGACGCCACGATCTCTTTTATAATCACCGATATACAATCTTATTTTTCTTTCATACAGATGATTCAGCTCACTACAAATCATTCCACCGAGGACACCCGACCCACCAATAACAACTATTTTCATTTTGCTCTCCACTCCCAATCCCTTGATATCTTTATATATTTTGGTAAAACTCTGTCACCTCTATAGCGCGTTTAGTAAGCAAGTCATTGCCAAGACTTTTTTTTGCTAAATGGGACAATCAAATCCTTTACTTGCTTCTCTAATTCCCATGTGCCATCAGTTTTTCTTTTACTATTTAGAAGGCCTAAGGCTTTGTCCATTTTGTCAGACCTTACCCCCCCTTCCCTTGACAGCAACCAAAGTATTTCAAGAAAATCAGACTTATACATATTGGGCATGGTAAGTCTCCCTATCATTGGATGTAGAAGTTCTGAAGGTCTATGGGAACTATAACAAACTTTGTGGTCCAAGATGAAATCTATACATTTTTGTTTCAAATCCATCGTTTTTTTTGAACGCTTGCTTTGTGGAATAAAGGCTATGCCCTTAAGAAGTTTAACAATCCCCCCCCAATAGCAAGTATGCTTTCCATAACAGCTTTTATTTCTTAAATATGGAAAGTCATTGGGCGTCTTATAGTCACCATCATCAAAACGCTGATACTTATGGAAAAAGTCAATGACACGTTCAACCTTTTCCTTTTCATCTACCTTAAAGTAATTGAGTAAATAAAGCATATTACCATTGAGACAAGGTATAGGAAAATGACTTTTTCCAATGGTGAAAATTCCGTATTCATCATTCCAGAAATGGTTTGTAATGATTCTAAGTGGTTCTTTAAAACATGGGTCATCTCTGTCCGATTCAATATCTGCTAATAGAACCAATGTCCAAAGTGTTGATTTGTAGTTAGGGACATAGTACATGAGTTCTTGACCATACTTACTGTTACTATAATCTGTACTCCAACATCCATTGCTTTCCTGTAAATCTTTTACCTTATTGATAAAATCTTCTTTGTTCATTAATTCTCCTCATACTATAATTGCTCAGTAATGATTTCCCAAAATGAAAGGAGCAAGTATGTCTTATCAAAAATATGTAATTGCAACCATCAACGAAATGAAATTAAGAGGTTATAGCCCTAGGACCATCCAGTCATACTCACAGCATTTAAAAAGTTTTCTAGCATTCACGAAAAAATCAATAGATAGCTTAGTGGCTGATGACGTAAAAACTTACCTACTTTACCTAGTTGATAAAAACCTATCAACGGCTTATATCAATAGTTCCTATTCTGTTTGTCGACTCTTCTATAAATTTGTATTAAAGCGTCCCTTTTCACTCTCTGATATTCCTCGTGTAAAAAAACACACAGAAACTCCCTATTTATATGTCACAATCTGAGATTTTCTCAATTCTTCATGCCACAACAAATATGAAATACAAAGCCATCATTATGATAGCCTATTCTGCTGGATTACGAGTTAGTGAAGTCACTAATCTAAAGCTAACTGACATTGATACATCCAATATGCAGATACTTGTACGTTCAGGAAAAGGTGATAAAGACAGATATGCCTTGTTAGCAAAGAAGACACTTGATTGTCTATATAAGTACCAAAAAAAACCTATCAACCAACTGAATGGCTCTTTTATTCAAGGAACAATAAAAATAGTCCACTACCGACTCGTAGTGCCCAAACAGCCTTCAAAAGAGCGGTCAAATCAGCGGGTATTAGCAAGAATGTTACTTTCCATAGCCTTAGACACTCCTTTGCTACTCAACTCCTCTTAAGTGGTGTAAATCTATTCTTAATCAAGAACCTTCTTGGACATAAGAGTATTTCATCAACAATGATATACCTACATTTACTGCCTGGTAGTGCCTTGTCAGTAACAAGCCCTATTGATATTATTATACCTGACCACGGCTTGTAATTAGAAGGATATGTTCATGAAGCATTTTCTCTATCTTTTTATTAGACTATTATATCATAATTTTATTGATATATTACCCTAATAGTGTAATGCAAAAAAAAGCCAAAAAAATAGCCTTACTCTCTGCTCTCGCAAATCTGTAAGGCTATTTTTATATCTTAATCTAAGCTAATTCTACTACTTATTCCTGCTCAAGTGCAAGCGTTCTTGTTGTTAAGTCACAAACTGCTTCAGGTCCGTAGTATTGAATCGCACCTGGATACAAGTAACTTGTCTCAACAGCCCACTTTTCTCTGTTTGCTGCAAAGAACTTGAATGGTGCACCGTCAAGCTCTACAAGGGCTTTTTTAATAACTGGCTTATCTTCACCATGTCTTCTTTCCATGTTCATCATCTTAGTGATTGGCATACCACCAGCAACCCATTCATTTGCTGGATAAGATAAGTTAGACACCTTTGATAAGTAACCTGTATAACCATACTGGATTAACATTGTTGCATTGTATCCAATTGAATAACAGTAGTCTGAATCAAAGTTTGATGGGAATGCACATCTTCCTTCATATCCAAAGAAGTGATGAAGAGGCCCGAACTTACCATTGTAAGTTCCCTTCGCTTTACGCTCAGCTAATTTGTCTGCAACAAGTGCTGAGAATAATTTTTCTGACTCAATAAGAGAAACTTGTACGTTACCATGTGGATCTCTCTCTAAGAATAGTTGTTGTTGAATGCTTTGTGGAAGAATAGCAAATACATTCATAGAATCTTTTGAAAGTCCTTTTTCAATAAATGAATACTTGTCTGCCCATGATTCAAGTGAATTGAAATCATCTGCTTTACTTCCTGCAAGCAATTCATTAATTTCTCCAATTAGAGCGCCGAACTCCGGTACAAACTCAACAACACCCTCTGGAATAACTGCAACGCCAAAGTTCATGCCTTTAGCTGCTCTAGCTTCAACAGAATCAGCCATATAATCTGCAATTTGTGAAAGAGACATTTTCTTTTCTGCAACCTCTTCAGAAATCAAACAAATATTTGGTTGTGTTTCAAGCGCACATTCAAGAGCAACATGAGAAGCTGAACGACCCATAACTTTGATAAAGTGCCAATACTTCTTAGCAGAGTTGGCATCTCTTTGAATGTTACCGATTAACTCACTATAAGTTTTTGTTGCTGTATCAAAACCGAAAGAAATTTCAATGTCTTCATTCTTAAGGTCACCATCAATTGTTTTAGGACATCCAATAACTTGAATACCTGTGTTATGTGCTGCAAAATACTCAGCTAAAACTGCTGCATTTGTATTTGAGTCGTCACCACCAATGATTACTATTGCGTTGATACCATGCTTTTTACAAACATCCGCTGCAATTGCAAATTGTTCATCTGATTCAAGTTTCGTTCTGCCTGAACCAATGATATCAAATCCACCAGTATTTCTGAACTGGTCAATATACGCATCGTCAAACTCTAATAGGTCGTCTTCTACAAGACCAATTGGTCCATTTTTAAAACCAAAAAGAACATTCTCTTTATTTGTAGCCTTAAGAGCATCATATAAACCACAAATAACATTATGTCCGCCTGGTGCTTGACCACCAGATAGGATCACACCTACTACTTGTTTTTTTTGATTCAGATGTGTTTTGACCTTTTTCAAATGTAATTTCATTTTTACCATATGTGTTTGGGAAGAGTGCCTTGATTTTTTTTCCTGATCAGATACACTTTGAGTTACTTGTCCTTCTTTAACACTAATTTCTGCGATACCATTCCTGAGCATGCCTGGAAGTTTGGGAGCATACTGATATCTTACTTGTTGTAATGGGGGGGATAATTTCACGATTTGCCTCCTTGTTGCTATCAATTTATATATACTATCACATAGATTCTAAGGTATTTCAGTCAAAATGTAAACTACAAATAGCTATTTTACCCTTTTTTTATTTTTAATCTTATCCAAGTATTGCATCAAGCACATTCATGAACACTATTTTGTCCCCCCCAATCGAAGGGCTATTCTCATACCAAATTATATAGTCAAGCTTATCATCCTCATTATAATACTTAGCCTTTAGGCTCTGAGATTTGAATTATAAACAGATTTGTCAACGCTTACGCCCCCCCATTGAGCTGATGCATAGATAACTGTAAGGATATCTTTATTCTATCACTGACACCTGTTTTTGAATCTGAAAGTACTACCAATGTATGATATACTTGTTGTGTCCTTAGCTAATTACAGTATGACCTATAGAATGTATAATCTGTCTATAAAATAATACCCTTAAAGTGATGTGCTTATATTAACATCTATATATCAGTAATAATACAAAAAGAAGAGGATTGGTATGTTGCAAAATGTGTAGAAAACAATGTTGTATCCCAAGGCAAAAGTATAGAAGAAGCTAAAGCAAACCTTACAGAAGCAATTCAGTTATACTATGAAGACTACGATACAAGGATTGAACATCACCAGACAATTGTAACAACTATGAATGTAATAATCTAATGCCATAGTTGTTTATTTTTATATAACAATTTGGATGACACTATATATGATAGCATTGTATTATAGCCCTAGGTGGGACACAACATTCCTATTCCAAAGCCAAAAGAATCATCAATATATTCAGATGACCTATTAAAAAAAGGAGAATTCTCATGTATCAAACAGTCATTGATGTAAAACCAATGTCAGATTACAAGTTAATTGTGACTTTCAAAAACAATGAAGTTCGTTTAATTGACATGAAACCTTACCTAGGAAAAGGTATCTTCTTTGAACTTAATGATGTTGACTTATTCAACACCGTTCACGTCAGTTTTGACACAATTAAATGGGCTAATCAAGCAGATTTAGATCCAGAGCTCATATATATTGAAAGCATTCCTCTCACATCTATTCTCCCATAACTCTGTTCTTATTTCATTTAGTAAAGCATCAACATCTTCTTCAGATGTTATCACCGCTTTTAATGCTACAAGCGACGAGTTAGCAAAGATTATTTTATCGTCTACTTCAATAAATATAACCTTGCACCCTTTTTTTTAAAATTTAGCTGTTGACTACGTCCTAATACCCTTATGTCATTCTTTTTTAAGTGACAAAGCATAACTCATCATGACCTAAAATTATATGACAGCTTAGATGGAATTGCTCATTGCAGCTCTGTAACATACATATGTATCAGCATCACGTATTTCACTTATTTTCTTCATCTCAAACTCAAAAGGATCGTCTATTTCAATCTTGCATAGTCGCTCTAGTATTTAGACCTACAATGGATGCTATTAAAAATCCACCTTTAAGAATAAAATTCTCTCAATATTTGGATACTGCTATTCTTTCCAACAATCTCTCAAGCATATAATTTCGAAGCACTAATTGTGCTTAGATTCCAGTTTCCTTTGAAATATTCTTTATCTTTGCTTTTAATTACATTGGATTTCTCATAATAACACCTCAA
>JDSG01000109.1_pt1 | contig 26077 bp, 27 predicted proteins | sample 199341 | NCBI WGS metagenome assembly JDSG01 (sample SAMN02584197, study PRJNA231836) | bioreactor metagenome | isolation source: continuous culture bioreactor short generation time transfer1 day 52 after... | place: Germany: Bremen | reverse complement strand
ATCTCATGCATGTGGCTATAAAACGGCAGCTCTTCAATTCCAAAATACAAAGGAAATAAAAAAATAGTCAATGTAAAAATCTAGCACGCCATCTAATTCAATCCTTTATGCCTGGTGAAGTCAATCCTGAGACGGCACATCTGATTGGACAGGAGCTGTGTACCAGACATCTTAAATCCAACTATCAATATGTTCTTACTACTCATGTTGACAAGGGTCATATTCATAACCATATAATTTTTAATAACGTTAGCCACATTGATGGAAAAGCTATATCTCTAACAAAAAGTCCTACCATCAAATAAGAAATACTAGTGATGAACTATGCAGAATAAATGGATTATCCATTGCCGACGAAACCACTTCAAGTCCGTCAATTAATAAAACAAAAGGCAAATCATATAAAGAGTATCAGGAACGAAAGATTGGAAATTCTTACAAAGCCAAACTTCAATATGCTATAGATGTTTCTATAAGAAAAGCAAAAGATTGGGATGATTTTCTGAAAATTTTGCAAGAATCGGGATATGAAATAAAGCGAGGGAAACATATATCTTTTCGTGCCATTGGCCAGGAAAGATTTACTAGATCTAAAACAATTGGTGATGATTATACAGAGGATCAAATAGTAATACGTATTGATCTTACGAAAAAATCAATACAGTACAACAAGTCAACACAACTACACTCTTCAGGCAAAATCATCGATATATCCACCAATCAACTCGCTCAAGAATCTATGGGATTTGCAAGATGGCTTAAACTGCAAAACCTTAAAAACATGGCGAAATCATGGAATGAGATTACTGATAATAGCATTACAAACATCGATACTTTTTACAAATATGTAAACCAAGTCCATGATGAACTTGGGCAAACTCAAAATGAAATCAAAATAATCGAGTCACAAACTCAGGCAATTAGTGAAATGATCAAGAATATCAATACTTACAATAACTACAAAACAATTTATTCAGGTTATCAAAATTCAATTAACAAAGATGCTTATTTTCGAATACACGAATCTAAGATCATTCTGTTTGAAGCAGCTAAAGAAGCCTTAGGAAAAAAGCCTTCCCCCCCTTTACTACCCTCATCTATATCAGAAGAAAAAGAGAAACTTGCCACCCTAAGTTCCAAACATCAAAATTTGGAATTAAAACTTATTAAACAACAAGAAACTATATCTAAAATCAACCAACTACGAAGTAATCTAGAAGTTTATATGAAATCAGCTGCTAGAGACAACAAAGAAAAAGCCCATTAGTCTAAATGGGCGAATGATTCTACTACAGATATAGATTGGTTTGATGATTTGAGCATTTATATAATAGTGGTATAAGCAATGGCTCTAAGTAAATTCGAATTTATCAAGTTAACAGTTTCAACATATTTTTACCAAGTAAAACGGCTTTATAGTGCCGATGTTGATTTACAATTTTAATCATATGATTTTTATGCTTCAGTTCCATATACTTCAATTTGAGCTAAAGCTGTAAATGCAGCTGATACTTCTCTTTTCAATTCCTTTAACTTAATCCATTTAACCTCCTGAGGGTCGAATCGAAAGGATTGTCCTTCTCCGGTCATAATCATATTTAATGTCATTGTAAAACCATTTGAACATTCTAGCAAACCAGATTCCCAGTTTATGTCATGGTCATCCTTGAGGTCTGCTCTAAAGTAAATTACAAGTTCATCGACCAAAACCTCACGTCCAAACTCTAAAACAAATTCTAGATCGTCTCTTAATCCACCACCCCCCCAGGATTGATAAGGCCAAGCACCATGGCCGTCTACAACAATATGACCATCGATGCGTTCTTGCCTTCAAACCAGGGCTCATCTCTTGTCACAACATTGGCTTCAGCATGTGGGTAATACCCAGTAGCCCATCGTTTATCCAGACTATTCATAGCAAGGTTTCTTCGACATTTCAACACATCCCCCCCAGATACTGTACTAATTCTAATCTCTTGATGATTCTGCTGAAATGCATCGGGATGATAAGCCTTTGTCTTAAAACCAACTGGAATCTGATAGATTATGATGCCCGATGGTGTATAAATGATTGATGACTTTAGATGTTGATCTATTGTTATTCCAACAAAGCTATTTGCTTCAACTTCGAAGGTCAAAATATCTTCAAAGCTATACGCCTCTTCCCAAATAAAGACAAGGTTATCATGCCCTTCTACCATTGCCTTTTTATTGCCTAATCTATCACTTAATATTATTTTCATCTCTTACCCACTATCCACTCATAAGCCATATCATTAAACTCAGGCAAATTCTCATGACCAAAATCCGGATAGATTGCCATTTGCTTAGTTGAGGTGATTTTGTTGTAGCTAGCAAACTGTGTTGAAGGTGGACATACTTCGTCCATCAGGCCGGTAGCCATATAAACTTCTGCATTTATGCGATCAACAAAGTTCTGAACATCTATGTAACCAAGTTTTTCAAATATACCATCTTCTCTTTCATGACGTGGATCGAATTTTCTAAAATAGTTTCTTAAACCCTCGTAAGCACCTTCTGCTCGATCCATTTCCCAAACACGTTTGTAGTCACTTAAAAAAAGGATTAATCGTCACACATTTATGAATTTCAGGAACTAGTGATGCACAAATTAAAGACAATGCCCCCCCACCTTGTGAACCTCCATAAGTGCTAACATTTGCTTCATCAATATTCTCCATTTCCATGACAATCCATGCTAATTGTGCCATATCCAGAAAAACATTTCTATAAAAAAAAGCTTTTCTGGCATATCATCTAAGCCTTTAACGATATGCCCATTCAGCGTTGTACCTGTCGTACCTCCAATATCCTCTGAAATACCACCTTGCCCTCTAACATCAATGGCTACCACTGCATAACCGGCCGCCACATAATCAAGATGATCCGTCCAATCTCCACTACTCCCTGTATAACCATGAAACTTTAACAAAGTAGGCACTGGCTTTTGCACATTTTGAGGCATAATGAGTTTAGCATGAATTCTTGCACCATCCAAAGCAGTAAAGAATAGATCTTGGCATTTGGCAAAATGTATCTTGAAGTCTGCATCTGTTATTGTGACATTCGCATCACAGTCCTTGGCCGCCTCAATAGAAGCATCCCAAAAAGCATCAAAATCTTCTGGTTTCGGGCTACTGCCCATATAAGTTTTAAGTACTTCAATCGTCATATCAATTTGTGGCATATCAGTCTCCTTTAATGTCGGTCTTTTGTCAGTGTACTAATCTTACATTTAATCTATTATAATCACTTAATGTTACTTTTCATAAGTATATATAGATGTCGTTTACTTCGTCATACGGAAATAATCATTTGTCTTTGATAAATAGCCTTTAAGTGTACTGTGAAAATCAGCAAATCGTTCAGAAGATCCTTGGTCAAAGCATAATTAGCACGACTCAGTTCTAAGCAAAATTATCACAAGCCTCCATTAAGAATGAATCCCTAAGACACTTCAATATTTGCATAAATAAAAGATGTTTCAGAGATGTGACAGAAAAATCTTTTATTGTATAGTTTTTCGTCATATTTCGGTTTTATAACAACGAAATCATATAGTGCAAGTTCATCTTTACTATTTATTTAAATACTTCAGAACATGCCTGGATAGACTCATATTTCATGTAATATATCATACTCATCTTTTTGATTCTTAGTAATATAAAAACCCTATTACTTCACTCTTACAAACTCGGTTATTGGCAAGCCCGTTCCATAATCTAGTTGCCTCTTCTCATCTTCCTCTGTTATGCGTTGACGGGTCATACCTCTATAATCCCAAGATGCTGCTTTAGCATCCCCCCCTCGCCAGGGCCTTCTTTCCCAGTAGTAACCCCCCCTAAATGGATCTCTGGTCTCGTCCATCCACTCTAGAAGTGCATCATGTAGTTCATTTCTCTTTTCTGCATATGCTTCTTCTAATAAAAGATTTTGCATTTCACCTTGATCAGTCTGAGTATCATATAATTCATCTGTTGTCATAAGGTTTATACTTAGCTTGTACCTACCATCTGTGATGGCTCTAATGGGTTGAAATCCACCAAATCCATCATGGTCTACTTCATAACGGGTGAACTCCATGTAAGAATATGGTGACACTTGATGCTCTTTGTTCTTGAAGGTTGGTATGAGGCTTGTACCTTCTAACGCACCAGGTATTTCTAATCCAAAAATATCTAGAATTGTTGGAACCATATCTATGTGAGACGCTGGGTTTCTATTTGTTTCGTTACTTTTTACGACGTCTGGCCATTTTACGATAAATGGAATGTTGGTAATCTCTTCATACATAGCGGGTCCTTTATCTCTTATGCCATGAGCACCATTTCCAGCACCATGATCTGACGTATACATAAGACATGCAGTCTTAACATGTTTTTCTACACTCTTAAGCACCCTTCCAATTTCTTTATCTACGTAGGCGTTACAACCCATTAGACCAAAGGCTGTTGTATCAATGTCTTGATCTGATGCAGCCCATAATTGGATATGTTCTGGGTGTTCAGATAAATCAACGTTCACATTACCATACTCAGTGTGTTCCCTGCCTTTAAACAAGTCAAAATACTGACTTGGCGCTAAGAAAGGATGGTGGGGGGGTTCATCGTATGAAACCACCAAGAAAAAGCTTTCATTTTTATGAGCTTCTATGAATTGTATCGCCCTATCACTACAATGATGGGCATATGTAAACGATGGCGTTATGTCTTCTTCAAAAACAGTTTCAAATTGTCTAGACTTATAACGGTCTTCTTCTGACATTAAGTCAAGATAATTACGCATATCAAACCAATAGTCTTGATCCCATCCATCTGGACAGATACCATCACCAAAATAGTCCCCCCCGCCATCAAGGTGCCACTTTCCAATGTAGGCAGCGTGAACATCATGATGACTTAATCTTTGACCGATGGTTTTACTGGTTTGTGACAAAGCCATACTGTTGGCTACCATACCATTGGTGTGAGGAAAAGTACCTGTAAATAGAGCTGCTCTTGCAGGGCCACAAAATGGTTGAGCTGTATAAGCTCTCTCGAATTTCATGCCTCCTTGTGCCAATGAATCTAGATAGGGTGTGTTCATTTCTAATTCAGAGTTGTAACACCCTAACATATCTTTGCGCTGTGTGTCTGTCATGATTAGAATGACTTGTTTTTTTTGACATTTCGTCCTCCCACAATGCTGTCTTGAAATAATTGATCTTTAACCTCAAATTGCATTTTGTTTAGTTTATGATGATTGCATCCTTTAGTTAACTATCCAAATATTTAAATGAAAATAACACGATCATTATTTTATGGCACCAACTATTTTAGGTACTCTCTCCTATTTCCATCATACGTCTAATTAGGATGCTTAAAAGGTATTTTCTTATTTCATTAAAGCTCTCATTTGAAACCATGTTCATTTTTTTCGTAGGGATCCTCTTGTAGCTCGTATAAGAAAGCTTCTTCATAATGATCACTGTCCCTATAAAGATTACCATCTTTCTCAGGACACCAAACGGCATACTTGAAATGATCGATTCTAATGCCTCTTCTATATTGACTCTCGCTGATCTGATGAAATACTTAATCTGGCCATTCATCATATTTGTGATTGAATAAGTCATTTAATGGGCTTCACTGATAATAATTAGGCTTCTCCACACCGGTACAACTTAGGAAGATTGTTGGCAAATCTATTAAACTTACAGTAAATTCATAACTGTTCCCGCTCCAAAACCTAGTGCCAAAAATTTATGGTACTTCTACAATTAACTGAAGCATCGGTTTTTCACTTGCATTATCCTTAGAATTATAATTCAAGTCACCACCACCGGGTTCACTTTCAATCATTAATGAAAGTATCTTATCGTCAATCATAGCATTCTGAACCGCCGAAGTTATATCTATTACTACCTCTGTATCTTGGACAGGTGCCCATGTGGCAATATTAACTCCTAAGTTAGTTGGTTGATCATTCCAGGTTAACGTTGATTCACTCCAATTATTATCTAATACCTCAAATAGATATTGTGTACTAGCTGTAGCCGATACATAGGACATATGAAGACTCACCTTTGCTTGTATTATTAGGTCGGTTATTGATGAAAGATCAAACTTCAAAAATGATTTTCTACAATAACTTGACGTATCAGGAGCACCCTTAACTGTTAGATTTGTTGAAGACCCATAGTTAATATTACTATAATTTCCACTCCTTACAAATGCATCTTCATTAGCTATTAAATCTACTAATACTTCCTGTGCATTGATTACTTCATGATTTTCTACCAAAATTTCATTATTGACAATGTCCTTAAGACACAACTGACCAAGGTCGTCTGTTAAGGGGGGGGCGTCAGACCTAAATGAATAGTTAGATGCTATTTGCGTTTCTGATTGACCTTCAGGGGGGGTAATATACACATCATAAGTCTTCGCATCTAAATCTGATACCAATCTAACATGATACTTTGTATTAATACTATATGGTAATGTTGTTAAAGAAGTATAAGCTCCACCATTTCTGACATCAAAATTTCCGCCATACAATCTAATTATAATTGCTAAACTTGAATAGGATGAAATCGACGTTGATGTGTCAGTATATCCTACAACGGCATTGACACTTGTTTTCAAAGGTGTTACATCAAATTCCGTTGTAACAACTCCAGTGTTTGTTGAACCTAAATTATGTACTTCCGTATAATCTGATTTGGAATTCCATGGTGTTGCGGCTGTAACTATTTCATGATTCTCTACCATAATCTGATTACTTGCAACATCTTGCAGACACAGCTGTCCTAAATCATCTGTGGTTGGTGCATCAGACCTAAATGCATAGTTAGATGCCAATTGGGTTTCACTTCCACCATCAGGCGTTACATATACATCGTATGTTTTTGAATCTAAATCAGTCACCATTCTAATATGGTATTGTGTATTTAAGCTGTAGGGTACCGTTGTATCCGAACTATAAGATGCACCATTTCTGACATCAAACCCATTATTATATAGTCTAATAATCATTGCAAAACTAGAATAGCCTGTAACTGTTGTTGATGTATCAGAGTAGCCGACTACTGCATTAATTCCCGTTGTTAAAGGTGTTACATCAAATTCTGTTGTCACAATTCCAGTATTCGTAGAACCTATACTATGTACTTCTGAATAATCTGATTTGGAATACCAGGTTGTACCATTTGGATTCAAATTAAAATTAGCTTTAAAAGCCTGCCCATGCGACTCATTAACATTTACTGTAAACTTAATAGTTGGGCTGATTTGTGTCACTGTGATACCTGGGTCTGCTGACAATATAGAGAACGCACTCCTATCAATTTCTACATTTATTGTTCCAGTGTTTTCTTTTGTTGGGTCAGCAATAGAAATTTCAATACTTGAGCCCATGTTTTCTTTGACCATAATGCTAGCTTTTTTTGTTAACTGTTACAATATCAACTGTTTTAGTTATATCATACCAAGTGTTTATTCCTAATATATTAAGTGAGTTTTCTTTTACCGCATGTACACTTGTTGAGTTTTCAATAATTGTGAAATCTGGTGCTGCTGCATAGGCACTCATTTGAGCGCTTGTTTTGTTTGGTAGCAAAGCATAACTATAGCTAGCATTAGTTGGACTTGTACCGTGATCAAACAATAAAGTCATGAAATTGTTTGCCTCAATTGTTGAAGAACCATTATCATTTATATCACTCCATGCACCAGTTCTAGTCTCTCGCAACCCTTTAATATTTGAAGAATCCGGAAAATAATATCCTATATCTGAACCTGTAACGTTACCTTCAAGGTTTATCCAATTAGTAGTATTCATATTTTCTGACCAACCAAGAGTTGAAGGCTTTGCTGAACCATCCACTATAAGAACATTATCCCCCCCACTACTGTTTAGCTTTCTATTTTCAACAATAGTTTCAATCGTTCTGTTGTCTGTACTTGTTATTCCTGATCCAATCGCAATAATTTCATCATCAAACATGAACCAGGATTTTTTAGCAGTAAGCGTTTCCTCATATCCAAATAACTCCATACCTGAAATACCATAATCTCCAAGTATTGTACCACCCGACCATGCATTTGTTGGATTACCTTCACCATCCCCCCCTATTTGAAATGTTCCATCTGACCTTGGGCGTGTATCAACAGTTATACCAGCTAAACGTTTATTGTTAACTGTTGGCCAATAGTTTTCGCTGTATTGATTCAAATCTCCATTATAAATAAATGTTGCTCCATCAGAACGATGCCATCCTCTGTGGTCTTCACCATTTGTAACTTCCCATCTTTGAGTTATTTTTGAACTTTTGCTTATACCAAAAGCAAAAGCATCAGATTGATGTACTGATTTATCCATCATATTAAAAGCATAACTACCTTTTATTGTAGACGGTATAACCAATGTATCATTCATTATTGAATCAAGATACGTTGCCTCTCCTATAGCTGGTATGAATGTATTTGAAATGTCTTGTTGTATATGATATTTGACAATTGACTTTATACGATCAGCATCAGGTCCTGTTGCAGAATGTGAAAGTTTAATTAAACCATTCAGTAAGACACTCCCTCTGAAGTGGTCACTTTGTTCATATCTACTAATACCTCTTCCACTTACCATATCCATTACAGCACCCTTATATAACAAGGGCTCAACTGAATCATACACCCATTTAAAAACATTGCCCTTATCTGGGTCTGTAATGTCCCATGTTGATCCTGATAGTATGTTCAGTATGTCACCAATACCTTCAAAGAGTACAGCACCATAAGTACCTACATATGCCATATCAGTATGTTGAATAAATGATCCATCCATATAGAAACCATCACCTATTGAAACATAATCAAATAATAGTCCTATAGTATTTTTGACATAAATGATTCTATTTGAGTCCTTGTTGATAATCCCACTCAATAAAATAATTTTAGACAAATCCGTCAAATTTCCGCCTGTTTTCCCGCTGTTATCAGGGACAAAATGATATATAGTATTCATGTAACTCGTCAACTGGACAGGTGTCAGCTCATCATAGAGTATAACTGATATATCTACAATTCTTAACGGAGCACCGATTTCCCAGTGCCACCAATTTTCATATTGAGGAATTGTCTCGTTATACCAGTTTGCTTCTATAAAATCCATTGCTTCTATTATATCTATCAGCAATAATGGATTATGATAAAGATTACCTCCCAATGTATCGTAGGCAAGTGTCATAGTCTTTAGTCTTCTATATGTATCAGTAATATAGCTAGAAGAAATAGTACTGTATGGAATGTCACTAAAAATCAGCGTCCTAGTTAATGTTTTATCCATAAGGTCCCAATACAATTGGGCTTCATCATTGGTCGTAGCAATAATTGATGCAATAATAGGATTTCCAGTGTCTAGGCTGCCTCCCCCCCCATTAAGTGATGCTCTCCACTCTTCTCTCATAATATCAAACTCGTCACCACTTGCATTAACTTGTCCTACATTGCTATATATCAATGTAAATATCAGTAGTAATATGATTACGCGAAACACCTTATTAATTATCATGATTGTTAATCTCCTTTATTTCTTTATTGTATTTTTAACTGCTATCATTAATAAATGCATTATCTATACCCTCTTCACGACTACTTTTATATTAGCAATTAGCTTAATATCTGTCATGATTAGAATGACTTGTTTTTTTGACATTTCGTCCTCCCACAATGCTGTCTTGTAATAATTGATCTTTGACCTCAAATTGCATTTTGCTACTGTCATATTACGTCATGGAAGTCATTGATACAATAAAATTCTAACTACCAATAAAGCTGCCAATCTTTGCTCAAACGTACAAGAGCTTCCATATAGTAATAATCACCCCCCCATGTATTACACTCATCCACATTTCGATTGTTACATGGATTAAATGGTGATTTCCTTGCATACACACCATGTTGTAACAAACCATTGGACACTTGAGGATCTTTTACAGCGTAATTCTCAATCAATGATTTTAGCACTTTTAGGGCAAATGACTTATATTTAGCACCTTCTTCTTTGCTTAAATGTTTCACCATCTCCAAGATACCACATACAGCTATTGCCGCTGCTGAACTATCTTTTGGTTCCTCTGTTCCATCTTCAAAATAATAGTCCCAATAGGGTACCAGATCCTTAGGTGAATGATCCATAAAATAATCAGCAATATCAAAAAATCGTTCTTTATAACTTTCATTACCTGTGTACATGTAACTTAAGGCCGTACCATAAATACCCCCCCATGCTTGACCTCTTGACCATGCTGAATCATTGCTATAACCTTGTCTTGTTTCACCATATAAAGGCTTTCCTGTCCCTTTTTCAAAATAGTAAGTATGGTAAGTTGAATGGTCTTCCCTCATAATTACTTTTAAGGAAGTATCAATATGTTTTCTAGCGATTTCAGCGTATTTACTGTCTCCAGAAGTTTCAGATGCCCAGTAAAGTAAAGGTAGATTAAGTAAACAATCAATAATGAGTCGGTAATTATCATCTGCGCCAACATTGCCCCCCCATGCTTGAATGAACTCACCATCTTCTTGATAGCGAGAGATAAGGTTTTCAGCTGCTAACATCCCACCGATACGTCCTTCTTCACTCCCAGTTAATTTGTACCCAGCAACACAAGATAAGCTATATAGAAATCCCATATCATGGTGATCGGTCTCAATATGATTCTCTATCCGATGAAGAAAACTTGTCACTTGCTTTTCAGCTGCTTTACGATAGATTAAATCGTTGGTCATTTCATAAGCCATCCAAATCTGGCCGGTCCAAAAACCACTGGTCCAAGAGATGTTGTCTTTAGGCTCATAAAAATTGTTAACTGAACCGTTCACTTTAAATTTATCTGTAAAGTCATTTAAATCATATTTTATTTGCTGAATAGCACAATTAAGGGCGCCTTGTATATCCTCTTCCGTTGCTATTAAATAATTGTCAAAATTCATTGGTCATTCCTTTCAGTCATAAATGGATCCTTAATCAGCTTAAGGTAAGCCTTTAGTTGCTGGTCATATCTCTTACAAATTGGGTTGTCCTGTGTTATGACAATTGGGTTTAGTTGATAAGGATCATTCTCCAAATCATACAATAAACGTAGTTGCGGTTCATCAGGGTGTGTACCATTGTTAATAACATAAGTCTCTGACTTGGTGCGAAGTCCTCTCCATCCAAAAGCTTTGCTGTTTAGACCTCTTTCACGATATGGAGCAATTAGTTCGGGCATTCCAGGGTGCATTGATAAAAAAACACTGCTAGGTTCATCCATTTCACCTTCTGTTATCACCCTTTTAAAGCTTCGTCCTTGAACCGTTGTAGGTATAGAACAATCCAGCAAATCAAGCAAAGTCGGCATATGATCAATGCTAGAAATCAGGGCATCACTTCTACCTTTGAATATACTTGTCCCTCTAATCATCAATGGAATCTGAATAGATTCTTCGTACCAGACATTTTTACCCATTAGACCATGCGCACCCATCATATCTCCATGATCAGCCGAAAGCACAACTATGGTATTCTTATCAAGACCTGATTCTTTCAAAAAAAACATGAGTCGGCCAAAATTCTCATCAAGACCTGCTATAGCGCCGTAATATTCTTTGACGGTTTTTTTTGTAATTGATGTCTTCTTTTAATATCTGAGGTACATTGGGCGCAAAATCAATTGAACTAATTTTATCCACATACTTCTTTGGTACTTGATCGTATGGAGGATGTGGTGGGTTCCATGAGATAAACATGCAAAATGGCTTGTCATAATTGTGATTCTTTAAATAATCCAATGCAACATTCGTTTCCGCCTCAGGTGACCATAACTTTGGCACTACCTTTTCTGGTGTGTTTTCCCAGTAATGTGGATCCAGATGATTGTCCATAGCACCATAAGAATACCAGTAATCAAAACCCTGTCTTCGTTCACCTTCTGGTGTGTAGGCATCCCAATGGTCTGCACCTGACTCAGGCTGCTCAAAGAAATTCAATTCACTGGCATCAAGATGCCATTTTCCTATATATGAGGTGGCATAGCCATGGTCTTTCAGCACATTTCCGATGGTTTTTTTCTTGCGGCTTTAACATTACCACCTCATCAAGACCAATCTTGCAGTTGGTCCACATACCACAATTATATGGATACTTGCCAGTTAATAATGCCGCCCTATGAGGTGAGCACAAGGGATAGGTACTGATTGCATTGTCAAACACCATACTTTCATTGGAAAATTTATCCATATGAGGGGGGGTTGGAATTGGGGGGGCCTTCAAAACCTATTGCTGTTTTTTTTCCATTGATCTGCAAAAATATATAATAAGTTTTTTTTCATACTTTACCTCTTTCTAGATAAACTCAAACAATTGCCCAACAGCACATGAAACGTTATTGTCTCTTAAGCATTGTTCACTATTGTCTATATGGGTATAAGCCAATGGTCTTTTCATGATAGTCCTACTTTTGGCTAGTACAGCTAGTATCTTTGAGACTATTAGAAACAAATCTCCATGCATCAATACACATATCATCTATAGTTTTCTTTGCCGACCATCCTAAGATTTCTTTGGCCTTATCTGTCGTTGCATAACAGCAAGCTATATCACCTTTTCTCCGACTAGTCACTTGATACTTAACAGTTCTTCCACTGGCTTTTTCAAATGCTTTAAGTATTTGCAACACACTAATCCCATGCCCAGTACCTAAGTTATAAGCATCAACACCTTCATTATTCATAACATGATTAAGAGCATGCAAATGTCCTTTGGCCAAATCAACCACATGAATATAATCTCTAACACCCGTTCCATCACAGGTTGGATAGTCATTACCAAATATGCAAAGCTCGTCTAACTCTCCGGTTGCAACTTTTGCAATATATGGTAATAAATTATTGGGAATTCCTTTTGGATTTTCACCAATCATGCCACTATGATGGGCACCAATAGGATTAAAATATCGAAGGATTGCAATTGAATGTCCTTTTTTTAGTTCTTGCTAAATCTCTAAGTATATCCTCAATCATCAGTTTCGTAGCACCATAAGGATTAATTGTTGATAATGGCATGTCCTCTGAAAAAGGTGCTTCATTGCCCATTCCATAGACCGTCGCAGAAGAAGAGAACACTAACTTTCTACACTCATGGCGTTCCATTACTTTCAACAAAACAAGGGTTCCATTAACATTGCAGTCATAGTAATCTAGGGGGGGCTTTTCTACAGATTCACCCACTGCCTTAAGCCCAGCAAAATGTATGACCGCTTCTACTTCATTTTGAGTGAATATCTCTTCTAGAACTGCTTCATCTCTAATATCACCATAATAAAATTCTGGCTGAACGTTTGTAATTGACTTGATTTTTATCAGTGTATCTTTACAGGAATTCGATAGGTTATCAACAATTACCACCTTGTGACCAACTTCGATAAGTTCAACCACTGTATGACTTCCTATATAGCCCATTCCACCTGTAACTAATACGACCATATTATCTCACCTCTAACTTTTATATTTCTCAATAATAGCTTTCATCTGATCCATTTTTGACTCCATTGCTTCTACATAGGCAAATTGATTCTTACATCTAGTCAAATTATGATTTTCCTTATGTACCTTAAAGTATTTATCACCATCCAGATGATCCGTTAAGAAACGCATACCACATTCAAGAGTCATTATGAGTGCACCATAGGGCAATAACTGAATTTCCTTGTCAGTAAGTGTGCTACCTACGGCTAAAAGATAACCTTTTGTATATGCTTCAAATCTTTCTAAATCTAAATCTAGATTGTCTAGATCTTCAGAATCCTCCTCCTCGGTACTGCCACAGGATCTTATGGCATCTCCATAGTCATATAAGGCACTTCCTGGCATCACTGTATCTAAATCAATGACACATCGCCCTTGTAAAGTTTCATCATCTAAAAGAACATTATTAATCTTCGTATCATTGTGTGTTACCCTTATGGGTATTTCGCTTTCTTCAAGAGCATTAATGATAAGTCCAAGCACTTCTTGTCTATCATCTATGAAACTAATCTGATCTTCACAGTCTACAACTCGACCCATTGGATTTACTTGACATACAAATTTAAATGTCTCATATCGCTTAAGTGTATTGTGAAAGTCTTTGATGGTCTCATGAAGAAGGTTCACTGGAAAGTTTTCTAGTAAACGTTGCATTTCTCCAAAAGCTCTTCCAGCAGCCTCTAACATACGGGTATCTTCTGCAAATGTATGGCCTGTAGCATTCAACACAAATACATATGCCCGGAACAATGCGCCATCATTATCAATATGATAAGCTTCACCTTCTAAAGTCTTAACAATCTGTAGCACTTCATAATCATCCGATGTTTCCTCATACACAATAATGTCATTTAAGTATGCAGTCACATTGGTTATATTCTCCATTAGTTTCTTCGGTTCTCTAAATATGGTGCCATTAACTCTTTGAAGAATGTACAGCACTTCTTCCCCCCCATCGCTATCATAGGTAACTTTGTAGGTATCATTAATATGACCATCACCATAGGGTTCTGCACTAACAAAAGTACCTTCAAAACAGAATTTCTTACATATTTCCTTTGTTTTTGACTTATGCATGATGCCCTCCCCCCATAACTTTTCTGGATATCTTCCACTACTTTTTAGTAATTCTATGGATTTAACAACACGTTCTTTATCCTCTTCATAAGTGATGCCATACCACAGTTCGTCGGTTACCATACATTTAACACAACACATGTCACTTTGTAACATCTCATCAACAACAAATGGCAGAAAATATTCAAATTTCTTTGGATTTTCTTCAAAACCCTTTTCCAATTTTTCCACAATCTGATCTTGGATATAATGAATAAAAGATTGATCAAATCCCCCCCACATATTCATTGATACAACGCAATCTTCTTGTAGTGGATACCACCCATCGTTTTCATAATATGCAATATCATCATCCCTTTTTTTCGATTCTGACTTTCTCTTCTACACGCGACAGATTATCTTCTGTAATACTGCAAACACCTCTAGAAACATAACCATAATCTGATACTGTGTTTTTCAGTAAATAGCCAATCATACCATAATTTCCCGTTTTACGATCAGACAGAAATGCTCCCATCTTATTAAAAGCATCCAATCCATAATAATCATCGGCATTGATGACTGCAAAAGGTCCATTAATCTCTTCTCTTGCTGTATACAAAGCATGGGCTGTACCGTATGGTTTAGTTCTATCTATCGGTACTGTAATACCTTCTGGAAGGTTGTCAAGCTCTTGATATGCATAACAGATTTCAATATAAGGTGCTAATCTAGTGCCAATCGTTTCTTTAAAACTTTTTTTCTATACTATGATTGATGATAAATACAACTTTTTCAAAGCCTGATCTAATTGCATCAAAAACAGAATAATCAATAATAAATTCGCCATTGTTTCCAATCGGATCCATTTGTTTAAGCCCACCGTATCGACTGCCCATTCCTGCTGCTAACACTACTAAAATTGGTCCTTTCATCATTATCTCCATTATCACCCATCGTTTCTTTAACAATATTGTTGATAAAAATGAATTGAAATCTCGAGCTCTAATGGTTCTTGATATGCAAAAACCAGCTCGCTGGCTGGTTTTTACATATCTTCTTGATGTAGTGTGGGTATTCTCCCATTCCTACTAAAAGCTAGAGAAGCCAAAGCTTATCTTCATTAGTTTTCTATACTTTTTTTAGTTGTCGCCCAAAAATGTCTTGTATGCCGTTTGGTTGATTTCAATAGCTCTTTCGATATTTCTTGCTTTAAGCTCAGCAACAAATGACGCATAATCATCATCAATATTCGCTGCACCTAACATCCATTTTTGGAACATTTCATCAACGTATGGTCGTACTTGAGACATAATCTTTTTGTATTCTGCTTCATCTTCTGCTGTGTATTTAAGGTTTAGTTTACCATCAGCATATGGTGGCATTGATTCACGGAACCACTCTGGATGACCGTTGTACAATTTTGCTGCTGCTGAAGCCTCAGGTGTCATAAATGCGTACTCATATTCAGCCTCTTGGTACATCCCAATTCTATACTGAATCCCCCCCATACCTCTTAGTACTGCAAGTGGTGTGTTATCAGCATCGTTCATAACTTTGTCCGTATATGACTTACTACCATCAGCGTTTACAGTATAAGTATCACCTTCAATTCCCCCCCAATTCATGTATGTTGATCCTTCTTCAGTAAACATATAGTCAAAGAATTGAATCAACGTTACTGGGTCTTCTACTTGTGAAGAGATTCCCCCCCATCCAACACCTGCGTAACGAGTAGTTCTTTCAATAACCTCACCATTGCTGTTTTTAAGAGGTGCGATAGCTATGTTGTTAAAGCCTGGAATTTCTTCAGCTAAGCTACGGTTATAGTTACCAGTACTGGGCCAGTCGTGAGTAAATCCGCCCTGATTAGCTGAATAAAGAATATCTCTGGATTTGGCACCACGTGTAAATATCTCAGGGTCAATTAACCCTTCCGCATACCATTTAGCTAATTCTTTAACACCTGTAACAAAATTCTCCGTTAATGGTTCAAAAGTCATTTCACCATCTCTTGGATAGAATTCTGTACTTGAATCAAACAAGTAAAGGTATTCATCTGGCATCTTCCAACCAGCTCTATCAAAAAGTGGTACTTCGTCTTTTTCGCCATTACCATTAGGGTCATCGTTTCTAAAAAAAATCTAAGTACAGTGTAAAGCTCATCCACTGTTGTTGGTACTTCAAGGTCTAGCTTGTCTAGCCAGTCTTGACGAATCCAGAAGAACTCAGCTGACATAAGTGATTGGTTTTTAGGTATAAAGTAAATATTTCCATCAAGAGATGTAGCACCTTGTTTGAATTTCGGGTCTGTATCAAGCATTTTTTGTATGTTTGGAGCATGCTCTTTGATCAAGTCGTTAAGGGCTAACAATCCACCATCACGACCTAGTTTCTCAAGATCTGCAGAACTTGAATAACCAATGACATCTGCTAATTCTCCCGAAGATAACATTAAGTTAAAAGCTTCTTCTTCACTCGCATTACTTTTAGCAATCACACCTTCCAAGTGAATATTGGTCTCTTGCGCAACCTTTTCCCAAATAACCCATTCTGAATCAAAAGGCATGTTGTTAAAATTCAAGAAAATTGAATAAGTTTTTGGTTCTGCACTTAGAAGGCTCCCTTCAAGAACATCTTCTTCTTGAACACTATCTTGTGATTCTTCTGTTTTTTCTTTTTCTGTAGCGTCTTGTGATGATTCGGTTGTTTTTTTCTGTTATGTCTGTTGATGTTTCTTCAGCACACCCTGCTAATAAAGATGTAACCATTAGCACTGCTAATACCATTGCCATTATTTTCTTTAATTTCATGTTTCATTTCTCCTTTTTTTTCCTTAGTTTATCTTAACACATCACAGCACTTGTGTAATGTCATAAAGATCATCTTAACCTTTTACCGCACCGACTGTTGCACCTTTTTTTAAAGTACTTCTGTACAAATGGATATGCCATAATCATAGGGATAATTGCGATGATGATAATGGCGTAAATCACTGTTGTTGGTGATGATAAAGAATCCATTGTAACGATGGCTGCTTCAGTTTCATTCGCTACTCTATCTACAATTAATTTTTTTCAGCAGTACCTGAAGCGGCACTTTATTATCATCTCTAAGCAAATTCATTGCCCAGAAATAGCCATTCCATCTTGTCACTGCATAAAACATACCTACGGTAGCTAAAGCCGGCTTAGATAGTGGTAGATAAATTTTACTAAATATCTGTATATTGCTTGCACCATCCATAAAAGCTGCTTCTTCTAGTGATGCAGGTACTTGTTCAAAAAAGCTTTTTAGAATGATTAAGTTATAGGTATTAATAGCAAAGCCAAGAATTACTGCTGTTCTAGTATCAAGTAGATTCAGATCCACAAAAGTCATATAGAAAGGAATCATACCTGCATTAAACCACATGGTGAACATAGCCATAAAAGTAAATGTTCGACGTAAAATCAAACGTTGTTTCGACAAAGCATAAGCCATTGTTGCAGTAAATATCATATTCACAGCAACACCGCCAAAGGTATAGAACAAGGTGTTTGCATAAGCCATCCATATACCATCTTTGGTAACGGCTTGTTTGTAGCTTTCAAAGTTAAAACCTTTAAACCAGAACATTACATCACCATTATCTACATAAAATGGTTGACTGAATGAAGCGATTACTACATAAAATATGGGGGGGTATAGTGCCACTAATGAAATAATGACACCTAGAAGGTTAACCACTATATTAAAACTTCTTTCGCCTCTTGACTCAGGTTTTTTTTTGTTTGCTTTTTTTTCATAATGTCCCTTTCTACCAAACACTTGATTCTGATATACGTTTACTCACTTTATTAGCAAGTATAACCAAGATCAGAGCAACGATGGCCTCAAATAATCCTGCTGCAGTTGCCAAACCATAATCTCCACTACTTAGGCCTGTTCGATAGACATAAGTGGCAATAACATCACCAGTCGCATAAGTTGTTGGTTTATATAAAAGAAGGATTGATTCAAAGCCAACTTTTACCATCTTTCCGATGTTCAAGACAAACATAACAACAACAATCGGTAATATACCCGGGACGGTTATGTGCACAATTTGTTTCCACTTACCTGCGCCGTCAACTCTAGCCGCTTCATATAGCTGTTCATCTAAACCCATAATGGCTGCAATGTATACAATGGCGTTAAAGCTGCGGTCTTCCAGAGGGTCATTGTTGTATAAATCCCTCTAAAGTACTCCGGCTTCACCATAAAGTAGATTGGTTCAAAACCAAGCTTTACCAAAAAGAAGTTAATCACGCCCGTACTAGGTGATAGAAAGTTTATTGTCATACCACATACAACTACGATAGATATAAAGTATGGAATGAACGTTGCTGTTTGGGTGAGTTTACTAATGAACTTATTATTCATCTCGGTCACCGCAATAGCCAATATAATCGGTACTGGAAAGACGATTGTAATCTGCCAGAATGCAATCATTAATGTATTGGTCACGGTTCTTATAAAATCTGGCCCAGTTAAAAAAATAACGGAAATTTTCAAATCCAACAAATGTACTTCCACTAATCCCTTTAAAAATATTGTAATCATAAAATGCCATCCTCAGACCAATCATAGGCTTGTAAGCAAATACAATGAACCACAATAGTCCAGGTAATAGTAAAAGTAACAAGTCCCAATCTCGACTCAGTTTTTTACTGATAAGACTTCTTTTATTACGCCGGCTATTACCTGTTGCAGGTGCCAGTGTTTTAGTCATTTCACTCATATACAAATCTCCTTCATTCCTATCTTGCACCCAACCATGCTATGTTGGTTGCTACACTTTGGAGTATAGGACGAATCCTACAGAATTGATATCTTCAATACTCAATCTATCATCATTTTGCTAATAAAAAAGGACAAAACCCCCCCTTATAATAGAGCTTTTGTCCCTTTAAATAAATTATGATATCATCATTTTTCAAATGTTTACAAATCAATAATTGATTTTTGATGATAGTATCAACGCTTCAATTTACGGTTTTTTTACATATTCTTCAGAATACCTTTTTGGTGTCATACCAATTTGTTTAGTAAATACTCGAATAAATGAATTGGAACTGTTAAAGCCAACCCATTTAGCCAAATCTGATACCTTAACCTCTGGATCTTTGTAGATAATTTCCTTGGCTTGCTCAATTCGGAAAGTGTTTAAGTAAGATTTATAGTTCTGTCCGACCACTTTCTTGAATAGGATACCACAATACTTCTCAGAAACATTAAGTTTAGTAGCCAAATCCACCAACATGATGTCATCTGTATAGTTGTTTTGAACGTATGTCAACATTTCCTTGGCCATTTCGCTTTCGCTGTTTTCCTTTTTATCACGTACATAATGGGTTAAGCCAGTTAATATTGCCAACATATCCTCAATGATTGCTTCATCGCTCCACCGTGCCGACAATGCCGATAAATCTTTGTCTTTCGGCAAAAATTCATCTGACGACACCTTTAATTCTTGTATAATACGTCCTACGGTTCCAATAACTGCAAAAACTAGGTTCTTAAATGTCTCCGGCTTAAGCTGGTTATTAATCTCGTTGCTGTAAAATAACTCTGCGAATAATTTCAATGCTACTATATCACCTGCGAGCACACCATGTATCAATTGATTTTCCATCCTTAAAGGGTAGTAGTAAGTGGTCTGATGCAACCTTTCGATTTGTTCTGTCGTCATAATCGTTCTCTGGTGGTATAGGTATTTGTATTCAAGTATACGACGACTTTGCTCAAATCCACTTGGTATAGCACTTAACCCTAATTGACACTCACTAATTGCTATACGTACATCGTATTTTTCTTCTATATCAATGCCTTCTATTAAATCATTTAACAGACCTTTAGCTTCCTCTAACATTGAAGCTTCGATAATAAGTGCATAAGAGTAATAATCAAGACTAATATATCTCATTTCGCTTCTTTTTTTGGGTAAAAGAGACCACTTCGTTTTTATATAAGAATAACTCCTCATCGTTAATACCAAAAGTATCCGGAATGATTTCAATAACTACTACGGCATATGTGGTTTCTTTTAACCATTCTTTAGGGTATTTCTCCCGATTTATTTTAATACCAAATAGCAATTCACGGCTTAACCGCTGTTCCAATAAAACATTTCTTTCATTTAAGGCTAATCTAAGTTGTTGATTAAGGTTTTTGATCATATCTGCATTTTTTTTCGCAGCATCTGAAATTCATCTAAACCTTTGGCTGGCTCACCGTCCAAGTAAACCTCCATCACTTCTTCTATTGGCTTATACAACCTAGTCGTGATTAATTTGGCAATGAATACTGCCAATATCATCAATCCGACAAGAGGTATTAGGAAATATGCTGCCATAGTTCCATAACCCTCTGGGGGGGACTTGTCATAAAGGTACAAGATGCTCCAAGCCACATTGGTAAATGTTTGTGGCAGTACTGTCTGGGTTCCATAAGCAAATTTATCTTCTAAACTGTTATGAGTAAATTCTAGGTACAGATCCACAGGATCAGCTGTACCTTTATAGGCAAACACGCCTTCATTGTTACACAAGTACCACTCATAACCTTCTGACGGTTCTACAAATACATCATACCGACATATTGTAAAAAAATAAAACTGATCTGTTCTGATAAGTCGTCTTTGTGATATAGCAAATCTCAGGAATACCTTCCTCACGTTCTATTTTAAAAACTCTAAATCCATTGTTTCTATCAAAATAATTATAAATCCCTTCTATTTGATCTTGGTTAAGACGTAATTCATCCTTGAAATAGCTCTCCTTTGATGTACTTGCAAATGGCGTCACCACAAGCGAATTCATATCAAAGTACGTTGCACTCAATTCAAATTCAACATTGGTTACCCTAGATACAATGACTCTGAGCAATTTTTGAACCCGAACAATATTATAGTAATAATCGCTTAGAGATTCACCATCAGCCCATTGAGTTACCTCTTCACTGTCACTTAAGGTCTCTTTGGCATTATCAATTATTTCAAACTTCAATTGACTACTACTCATATTTGTTTTAATATTGCCCGTTAATACCGCTTCACGTTCAATAATCATACGGTCGTTAATGATACCAAAAAAAACAACACTAATGCCTATCATCAAACAGGTGAAAACGGTCATAAATGTTGTATATATGCGTTTTTTTATATAAACCTTCCTTCATTTCACTTCACCTCTATAATTTTCATTATATACATAAACCAGCACCAAGTATATTATCTATTTTATTAATGTTGCTGCATAATCTAGCACTGCATTAGGACCTGTGTGGTGTTTTATCCCTCGTTTATGATTTCTATAACAGTCTTTGTAGTCTGCTGACAACATCCAAAATGGGTCGTTGGTTGTGAAAATATGTTGTTCTAATCCCCCCCGTCTTAAACCTTTCAACACTTTTTGGTAGTCCTCCTTAAGGATCAAATTAACTTGTTCAAAAGGGTCTTCTATCATATCATAGAGTTCTTCTTCTACCATCTTATTATTGTCTTTATCTTTATCTAGGTAAATCGTGTATTTATATTTTCCTTGTCTCATCATGCGCCCTGGTACTCTGTAACCTCTAAATTCATCGTACCACTCTCCTGCCACATAGTCATTAGTTGTTGTTGCTGTTTCACCAAAGATAGCTTTGATCTGACTTTTACCTTCACAACTTCCAACATTTAAGTTACAATAATCCAATAATGTTGGCATGACATCCAGTAGTGATATTAACCCCCCCTTAACACGTTGATCACTTTTCACTTTAGGACCCTTAAAGATCATTGGTACATGATTGGTTTCTTCATAAAATGTCCCGTACTTCGTCACCAATTGATGGCTTGCCATACCTTCTCCATGATCCGCAATAAAGACAATCAGCGTATCATCTTCTAATTGATTGTTTTTTAGTGCTTTAAGTATACGACCAATCTGTTTGTCAACCAATGAAATATAATAATAGTATGCGTACAAATAGTGTTGGAAGTCATCTTCCTTCCACTGAGTCACCTGGCTTTGACGTCTATGAGCACAGCAAAGGTACTGAATCATTGATGGGCGATTGGCTATATCGTCAAAATAATAGTTCTCGGGAAGAAGTGGTAATACAATATTGTCACCAAAGTTCTTATACCCATGCTCATTCTCTCCGATATATGAGCAAATATTATGGGGGGGATTCTGTAAGTCAGCTACAGCAAAGAATGGTTGCCCTTTGGGGGGGTTATCTTGTAAAAATTCCACCACTTGTTTTGTCGTGTTTTCATCATAAAATGTTTCATAATCATAGTTAATGGCTTCATTATCTCTTTCTTGTTTAATTTGCATTTCTTCTCTTATATCAAAACCACGTAAACTCCCATAATCATGTTGTTTTCCAAAATGTAAACATTTATATCCTGACTGACCAAAAACTTCTCCCATAGTAGGAATGTCGGTTGATAGTTGGTCAAATCCTTGATCTGGCAAATTACTTAAAACGCCTGTCTGATGTGGGTACATTGATGTCCATAATGAAACTCTCGCTGGTTGGCACAATGGACAAGGTGTATAAGCTTCTTCAAATACTGTGCCTCCATCAGCCAGTGACTGAATATTTGGTGCATCTACATAAGTATTGCCATAAGATTTTAAGGCTTTCGCACTCAGTTGATCACATATAATCATTAATATGTTGTTTTTATCTGTCATGAAATTTCCTCTTCTCTATATCTAGAAGACTAATAGACTATACAAGTATATCGTCTATTAGTATAATCAGAAATCTTCAATTTTCAAGTCATCATCAATTAGCAATAGTCTAGATGTTTAGATACCTGATAATAAAAGCCATTCAAATCCGTACATACAATCATATTAGATGCATATTTATTTAATAAAAGCATCATACTTTAGCAAATATTCTTATATAATTCATCAGTATCACCAATAGAATCTCCAATTAATCAACCTTACTCTACACAGAAACATCTACATAAATAAGGCCTTTTACACAGAAGTTAGTATGAGTGAAAGCCCTACAAATTCTAATTTTCACATAAAAAAAGACGATCATGTAGATTGTCTTTTTAAGTATAATACAATTATATCACTACTTCAAAATCATCTGCGAGACCGTCTACTAATGTAGAGACCAGGAAGAACTTTTCATCTTCGGATGTACTTGGTTGACCAAGTGTAAGGTTCAGGGTTGTATGAATAACGTTAAACAAACTGAGTATCTACATAATCCACCCCCCCATATCTAATACTTTCACTTCTCACTCTCAATACATGTCAAAAATACATTCTGTCCAGAAGTGAATTCATTGCATTTCTATCAAATACATATTATACTTAAATCTAACCAGTAGCTCAGGAGGAGAGCGTTTGTATAACTTACAAGACGACGGTGGTGCAAATCCACCCTGAAGTAATATTAATTTATAGTATTACTTCCAGGGTGATTTTTTTCATCCCTCTCGACCATGGTTGTTTTTGTGCTCCCACTACCAACTCAGGTTTATCACTTCTATATCGTTCAAATTTTTCATTTCTCCATTCCATTTCATCTATATAATATTGAGCATTAATCTTCATACCATTAAAATATCTATTACAATTCCATATTGTACCAAATTCTTGTACTTTTGATTTCCCCCCCCTATAAATCCCTTTTAATTGCGGTGCACCACCACTATTCCTATCAAGCTTATCCTCTAATACTTCATTAAATATCATATAGTAGAATCTACTTTTTCCATATATATCATTTCGTCTATAAGACTGAATACGTTCCATAAGATATGGCTTTCCTGAACCATAGCAGTCAATTAAGCCTTCTATCTTTGTTAAATCAATAGTTTTCACAACGAAATCTTCATTGCTTTTCCGACTATAATATTCGAAATAATGGAAATTGTTATTGCTATCCTTAATTGAACACAATACAGTTGTATCACTTCTTGGAAACATTCTAAATTTCTCATTGAGATATTCCAATATTCCATCATATTTAGTTTGAATGGATGCATCAACTTTAAATATAATTTCATTATCAATCAGGTTCATAAGTGAATTTATAAAAGCACTAGCAAATAATACATCTCCACAATATCCCATTAAAATCGAAAAGTTTCTTGAGCAAAAAATCTTCTGTCCATAATCCCATTTCCTAAAGTTCTTCCAACTAAATCTGCTGTCAGATGCCATATAAAGAGATGTGATGCCATGATTATCTCTACCTACCCATGCTATTAATGATGTCATAATTGACCTCCAAAAATTTAACTGTTCAAAATCATTACTGTAGTGAAATAATCCATTCACGTGAAACAAAGGATCATATCTGAGCTACAAATTTTCGTATACTTAAGTTAGCTCCATCAAGAAAGTAAATTCTTTACATTCTTGATTATGTAATCAACGGGACGTGTACTTCTGATTATGGCATTATTAGGCACAGTCATTAAAATGCCTTTTGATGGTTTATCTCATTTTAATAACTTCAGGAATACCAAAATCAAACAACTTAGTCAATGTTGATTACACAGCGTTCCACCCTGAACACCTGCACAATAAAGGACACTAAATCATAGAAATAAAAAAAGGACCAAAAGCATGAACAGTCTTCTTAACTGTTGCTTTGGTCCATAGAGGTCATCTGTATATCTTCATATATGTTTACAATTGACGATGCTCCCCCCCTATCCTCAATTAGCTCTTGCTATAATTATAACCCTCTTTATATCATTTGCCAACAATGTTTCTTACTTCTTTTTTTTAGTGTCAATAGGCTGTTTTGGACGATTGGATCTTAAGCTTGACCAAAAGTTATTACAGACATCTGTCAAAAGATACATTAAACATCATGCAACAAAGTAACCAGTGAATGACTTGCAACAATAAGAATAGGCATGTATTTTTTTATATTAAATCATAATATTTCACAATTGCATTATAAGTCACTATGACATATAATAAGTTTATCAATACAAGTAAAACATAAGTGCTCTCAAGGTGTGGGAAGTTCTTTCTCGCTAACCTAGAAGTGTACACCGATTGTAAAAAGGGTTTCAATGCGGTCAGCAGTTCTTGCTAGCTAAATTTGGAGCTCTTTTATGCGTTACTTATTCTTTAAGAAATCATACAAACGAATAACTCTCTTCATATCACTTCTCAGCCCTTGATTGTCTTTATCGAGAACTGCTGGTATCTCAGAAAAAACTTTCTTCAACAACGCATAGAGTTCATCAACATCAATATTCTCTGGTTTCAAATGTGGTATAACTTGTAAACATTTAATCAAAGAGTACTTATTCAAAATTGTCTTAAGGTCACTATCTCGATCTACATGTTTATTTCTATTCTTCTTGATGGTATTACTTAATAATTGATCATACTCCGTTTTTAAATTACATGTTATTGTTTCAGGCAGATCACTCTCATATTCATTTATAG
>JDSG01000108.1_pt1 | contig 26154 bp, 53 predicted proteins | sample 199341 | NCBI WGS metagenome assembly JDSG01 (sample SAMN02584197, study PRJNA231836) | bioreactor metagenome | isolation source: continuous culture bioreactor short generation time transfer1 day 52 after... | place: Germany: Bremen | reverse complement strand
GATTATAACTATTTTAATACTAAATACTCTATCTTTTGCTGTGGATAATAAAAAATCTGATGACAAAAGAGTAGAAAAAAACATAAAAGAACAACTTGAAAGAGAAAAAAAATACTCTAAAGAACAGACTTTTTATAAAGGTAAGTACTACGATTTAAAAGGTTCTGAAGTAGATGAAAAATCAGTAAACTCTCTTCCTAACCAAATAGATACCAATGCTGATTTTGATATGGATTCTACTTACGATTAAAAATCTTTAAGAGTTTATAGACTCTACATTTATAACTTTTAACTAACAAAAATAATCTAATCTTTTATAAGTATAAAATCTTAAATATTTTGTTGTAAATTTTTAATATTACTTCACAAAAAAAGGATTTTGCATGAAAAAGATTTTATTATCAACAATTTTATCTTTAGGATTAGTTACAACTTTAAGTGCGTACGAATTAAATGGAAACCTAGACGTACAATGGACAGGATATAAAACAGAAAAAAAAGGCTCCTGTATCTGGTACATTTAACAATATTGAATTAGGTATAAAAAGTTCAGAAAACTTAAGTACTTTTCTAAAAAGTTCTACAGTGACAATTGAATCAGCTTCACTTGAATCGAAAAACCCTGCAAGAAATTTAAATATTACATCAACTCTATTTTCACTTGCAACTTCAAAATATATTAAAGGAGCTATTTCTAATGTAGATGAAAAAAATCAAACTTTAACTTTAGATCTTTTTATGAATGAAAATATGAAAAAAATCCAATGAATTATGAACTAACAGAAGGAAAAATTATTGCAAAAGGGAAAATAGATATTTTAGATTTTGATATGAAAAACTCTTATCTTGCTTTTGCAAAAAAAATGTGCAACATTTCATCAAAATAAATCATTCTCAGAGGTAGGAATTGAATTTACTATTCCTTTCAAATAAGAAAGCTTCTAAAGCTTTCTTAGGAAGAACAACTAAGCTGTAGATTTGCTTCTTTTATAGGAGTTGGCTTAGAATATCTTTCATATTTTTTTATGTTCCTCATATGGATTTTGTGCAATATTAAGTAAATCATTTACTAAAGTAAAATTACCCTCTTCTGCTTTATCAATTGATTCTTGAAGCATATAGTTTTTTATGATGTACTTTGGATTTACTTTTTTTCATAAGTGAGTTTCTATTTTTAATTGATATATTTTCTTCTCTAACTTTTCTCTTATAACTTTCAAACCATTTTATTAAAGAATCCCTATAAATAGAGATATTCAAAATAGAAGAAATATCATTTAAAGATTCTAATTTACTTAGTTCATAAAAAAAAGCAGTTATAGTCACTTTGTGAAGCTTCTAAAGCAGCTAAAAGCTCTTTTATTAGCTCAGCATTTAAGTTACTACTTGTAGATGTATCTATCCCTATTCTTTTATTCATAATCTCTAAATATGTTTTTTCATGTTGATGAAAAATGTATCAAGGTATTCCATCATATTATCATAATTAAGCAATTGATGAAAGTGCATTTGCTAAAACACTTAAATTCCATTTAGCTATGAAAGGCTGATTATTATATGAATATCTTCCTTCTACATCTGTATGATTACAAATTTGATGCTTTTTAAAATAATCCATAAATGCATATGGACCATAATCTATTGTAAGACCTGCCATACTCATATTATCTGTATTCATAACACCATGCATAAATCCATAGGCTTGCCATCTTGCTAGTAAATCAGCTGTTTTATCAACTAATTCATAAAACATTTTTTTCATATTTGTTTTCAGAGTTTTCAAGATGAGCATAAGATTGTTTTATTACATAATTTGCTAATTGAATTAGATTTTCTTTTGTGTTTTCTGTTCTCGCAAAAAACTCAAATGTTCCAATTCTTACCCAAGAAGGTGACATTCTTAATACTACAGCACCTTTTTCAGCCTCATAATAACTTCTATATATTTTATGTTCAGAACCAATTAGTGCTAAAGCTCTAGTTGTAGGGATATTAAGTGCATTCATAGCTTCACTCATAATAAACTCTCTAATAGATGATCTTAGAACAGCTCTACCATCTCCTTGTCTTGAATACTTTGTAAGTCCAGAACCTTTTGTTTGCAAATGCCAATTATTCACAGCTCCTAAATTTATGGCTCTTCCATCTCCCAATAGTGGTACAAAATATCCAAACTGATGTCCAGCATAAACCATTGAAAAAGGTTTGCTTCCTTTTAAAAGTTTTTCTCCATTTGCAAACTTTACAAAATTTTCTGTTTCACACTCTTCATAATCTAAAGCTATTAAATTACAAGCATCTTTACTATAACTTATTAAATAAGGATGATTCAATGGTGTAGCATCAACTTTTTGGTACAAGCTTTCATCAAATTCAAAATAGTCAACTTCTAATTCTAATTCATCTAGTTTCATTTTACTTCTTTTAAAATAATCATTTTTTAGTATTATAAAATAAGATATTCTCTATCCTATTTAACTAAACAAATACTTCACAAAATTAAGCTATATTACAAGTGATATAAAAGGAAAGAAAATGAAAAAGTTACTTCTAATTCTTCTTTTTGGTTTTAGTTCACTGTTTGCATTTGAAAATCTTACAGCTGAAAATTTCGATCAAAAAGTTGCCAAAGGAAATATAGTAGTAGACTTTTATGCAGTATGGTGAAGCTCTTGTAAGGTTCTAGGTGAGAACTTGACAAAATATGATAATACAAGTAAAAACCCCCCCGACATAAAAATCTATAAAGTAGACATCGTAGAGCAAGGTTCTCTTTCAAAAAGATTCAACATACAAGGTCTTCCAGCACTAATTTATTTTAAAGATGGAAAAAAATCCGAAACTCTTTATGGAATAAAATCTGTAAAAGATTTAAAAGAACTTGAAAAAAAATATTTCAAGTAAATATGTAAACTATTGGCACAAGTTGTCAATAGTTTTCTAATAATTAAATAAAATTTTCATATAATAAAAGAAAGGAATATTAATATTGATAAAAACATTTTTACTATTTTTTATATTAACTTCAACTCAACTATTTGCACTAGAACAGTTAACAGATGAAAACTTTGATGAAAAAAACAAAAAAAAGGGAATATCATTGTTAATTTTTTTGCACCTTGGTGTAATACTTGTACAAAAGCAGATAAAAAAACTAGTTGAATACAACAAAAATAAAAGAGATGATGTAAAAATATATAAAGTTGATATTTCAGAACAGATAAAATTAACTAAAAGATTCAACGCAGACTCAGTACCATTGTTTTTATATATAAAAGACGGAAAAGTTCTTTCAAGAGAAAACGGTATTAAAACGGTACAGAGAATTAAAGATTGTGCAAATAGATACTTTTAACATATTTAAAATATAAGTTTTTTTTATATCTATTTTTTAAGAATTTTAACTCTTATAAAAACTTCGCTATAATCCAATCAAAAACGAGATTTTATGAATAATAAACATATTGAAACATCACTTAGTCATATAGCTAAATTTGCCCCCCCTTTTGATGAACCTTCTGGAGCTTCTCACTTTCCTATTTATAATACTGGAACATTTGATTTAAAAAAAACAAGAAGGTGATAAAATCTACGATTATACAAGAAGTGATAATCCAACAAGAGAGATGTTAGAAAATCTATTTACAGAAGTTGAAAGTGGAGCAGGATGTGTTTGTACACATACTGGTATTGCATCTGTTGCCCTTCTTTTTGAGACAGTATTAAAAGCAAATTCTCATATCATGGTTGAAGCTGATTGTTATGGTGGAACATTTAGATTATTAAAAGTATTTAAAGAAAAATACAATGTAACAGTACATTTTGCAAACTTTTTAGAGTTTGATTCTATGGAAGAAATTTTAAAAAATAATCCAATAGATTTAGTTCTTTGTGAAAGTCCAACAAACCCAGGTCTTAAAATTATTGATTTAGAAAAAGTAGCAACTTTAACACATAAGTATGGCTCAATATTTGCAGTTGACAATTCACTTGCAACGTTTATATCTCAAAGACCTTTAGAACTTGGAGCTGATTTCTCATTATTCTCTACAACTAAATATATATCAGGTCATGGAGCAGTAGTTGCTGGTGCAATTGTTGCAAAAACAGAAGAATTAGCAGAACAAATCCACTACTATGCAAATGCAGGTGGAAGAAGCCAAAACCCAATGGATGTATACTTAATATCTTTAGGAATCCCTACACTTAAAGTTAGAATGAAAGAACACCAAGAAAATTCAATCAAAAATTGCAAAATTTTTAGAAGAACAAGATTATATAATAAAGGTTACGCACCCTGCTTTAGAATCACATCCACAATATGAATTAGCAAAAAAAACAGATGCAATATATTCCAGGAGTGTTCTGTGTAGACTTCACTTCGGTTGAATTAGCAGAAAAATTTATTGAAGATACAAAAATATTTGGAGAGAAGTGTTCTTTTGGAAGTCCTGATTCAAGAATAGAAATACCTGCAAAAATATCTCACGCTTCATTTTCTAAAGAAGAACTTGCAGCTATTGGTATAGCAGATTCCACTGTTAGATTTTCTATTGGATTAGAAAATGTAGAAGATTTAATTGAAGATATAAAGCAGGCTGTAAAATAGATGAGTCAAAAAGTTTTTAATCATATTCCTTGTGGACAAACATTACCACCAAATAACATACATGCAGTTTCTGTATCTATGCCAACTTTACAAGATGTGATTGATTATGAAGAACAAGTACCTGAAATATGTGAAAAAAAATAAAAAGTGCATACCCTAGATTTGTTATGCATCCATATTTAAAAATACTTAGTGATTATATTTATAAAAAATACAACATTTCAGATATATTTGAAGTAATCTTACTAAGCTCAAAAGAGGCTGTTAAAATTATAAGTGATAAGTATTTTATCTACAATAATATAGAAATAGATGAACCTTTTGGAGTTATTTTAGTTCAAAAGCAGACATGTCAAAGAGATAAAGTTTTAACCTTTATCCAACATGTTGGATGTAATCTATCATCAAGATTTGCAGAAGATTATCTTTGTGAAATTGGACTATTAGAAAATAAACATGAAGAGAAGTTAGAAGATAAAGACATTGCAGAAAAAGTTTTAAAAGAAGAATTAGCACTTGCATATAATCAACCTAGTAAAAATATTGCACTTGCACCATCAGGCATGAATGCAATATATTCAGTTGTAAGAGGTCTTCGTTCAATTCAAAAAAGGAACAACAGAGATATCTTAGTCCAATTTGGCTGGTTGTATTTAGATACTATGAATATAGTTGAACACCACTATGATAGAACAAAAATATTTACAGATATAAGTAGATTAGATTTATTAGAAGAGTATTTAAAAGAGAATGGATTTAATGTAACTGCTATTATTACGGAGATACCTACAAATCCTCTTTTAAAAACTGTTGACTTAATCAAACTTCGTGAACTTTGTGATAAATATAATATTCCTTTAATTATAGATTCAACACTTGCAACACCTTATAATGTACAGCTAAAAAAAATATGCAGATATTTGTGTAGAATCTCTAACAAAATTTGCATGTGGAAATGCAGATGTTCTTATGGGTGCAGTTATTTTAAATGAAAACTATAAAATCTCTCATATGGATGTTGAAATATTTAAACACTGTGATAAAGTTTATATAAAAGATATTCAAAGATTAGCAGTTGAAATTAAAGATTACAAAAGTAGAGTAAAAAAAATAAGTACAAATACAAAAGCACTTGTAGAGTATTTTAAAACATGTTCATACATCGATAAAGTCTTTTACTGTATGGATGAAGAAAACAAAGAAAACTATTCAAAAGTTATGTTAGATGAGAACTCATATACGGGATTAATATCCGTGACATTTAACAAAAGCTTTGCCTCAATTTTAGATAAACTAAATTTTGCAAAGGGTCCAAGTCTTGGTACAGAGTTTACACTTCTTATGCCTTATACTTATTTAGCACACTATGATTTGATATTAACTAAAAAAAAGGTAATGAGTTTTTAGAATCAATTGGTCTACCAATTGATTTACTTCGTATTTCTGTAGGTTCTGAAGATATTGAAGATATCATAAATGAATTTAAAAGAGTTGAAAAATTAGTCTAAATTAACTTTCCAATAATATAAAAACTTTTATCTTCAGATTTAGTTTCAAGTATTTTAAAACTTTTACTAATGCTTTTTTCAATTTCATCTTTAGAGACTTTTCTTTCATCAAAAATATGAAAAATAAGTCCCTCATCTTCTAAAACATTTTTTTGATTTTCAAATGAACTTAATATTTGTTCTATTGAAAAATCATCTAATAAATTCTTTGAATAAATACAATTGAATCTTTTATGAGTATCCATTAATATTGGATCTAATAATATAACTCTGATATCTAAATACTTATCTTTTAAATACCTTGTTTTTGTTTTTTTTCATTTTCACTTGCTACAACTTCATAATATCCATCTAAAAGTTCAAGTTCATCACCTTTTTTTTACTTCCAAGCTCTAAAACTTTTTTTTGTACTTTTCTAAATATTGTTGCAAGATTTCAATTATATCCATTAACTATCCTTTAAAAAATATTAGCATTTAAAAATAGTAAAACACCTAAAATAAGCATGATTATTGGTGCTAAAACCTCTAAAAAGTTTGTAATTTTATGAGAAGAAGATGAGTATTTTTTTTAAACTAACACCTAAAAATGAACTTGCAAAAATTACAATACCCATACCAAGACTTATAAAAATTGATGCTAAAATAACTGCAAAATATGTTTTTAAAATAAAAGCATATATAAATAACACAACTGTACCAGGGCAAGGTATAAGTCCTGCTGTTAAAACAAAATATAAATCTTGTTTCATAAAGTTTGGCTTCAATTTCGTTGTTGTTTTTGGTTTTTCACTACTCCAAGAAGAAGTTGAAGAAGATGTAGTTGGTGAACAACAAGAACTACAAGAACATGATTTATGACTTAATTTATTATACAAAATGTATAAGGCTAATAATACAATCATCACTGCACTAATTTTAGTAAGTATCTCTACAGAATCATTTACAAAGTTGTTTAATACTGACTGTAAAATAAATACTGAAATAATAACCATAATCAAAGCACCTAAAATATGAATAAAAGCACTCGCTTGTGATATCCAAAAAGCTTTTATGTATGAACTTCTATTTGCCATAAAATATGAAAAAGCTAAAGATTTACCATGTCCAGGACCTAAAGCGTGAATTATTCCATAAATAAAAGATATGAATAAAAGTGTAAAAAGTGCAAAATCATCACCACTTTCTATTTTTACAAGGTACTCTTTTACTTTATTAGAAAAATTACTTAAAATAGTCTCTTCTTTTTTTCTCTTTTATATCATCTTTTGAAGATTTTTCCTCTATATTTTTATCAGTTTTTTTCTTCTTTATTCCCATTTAAATAAAAAACTACACTTTGTCTTTCTTGTACAGTTGATACTTCATAAGGAGCATTAAATTTTACTGCATTTTTTTGCAAGAATAAGTATAAAATAGTTTTCATCATCATTTACATTTATAAATAAAGCATTATCAAAAATTACATCATAATCAAGTTTAAGTTCGTAATCAAAATGTAAAAGTGAATTTTTTATATAGGTTTTATACTTAATAACTTCAATAGGAAGAGATTCTTCTTTATTTATAACTTTATCATATGAAATATGAGTTAAATAATCCTTTTTAACAATATAATCAAGAAGTGATTGTTGAATAGGTTCTAATTCTCTTTTATCTAAATAGTTGTTTTGATTTTTATCATATATTTGTTTTAACTGTTCTGTAAACTCTTTTGTTAAAACCCATGTTATCTTTGCTGATTTAATTCTTTCATCATCAGAATTAATATTTATTGAAACTTTTGTCTCTGGAGATATATAGTACATAAAGTGCATCCAAAAAGGATGCTCTTAAAAAAAAGTAGTAGAAATAGTGTTCTTATCATTTATAACTTTTTGCAATCTCTTTTGCTGTTTTTAATAAATTTTTATCCCACTGGAAAGATAAAGGATTGATAATAACTACATTTCCCTTTATATTATTTGAAATAGTTCTTGCACCTTTTTTTGAAAATTGAGGAGCTACGAAAACTATTTTTATATTATGTTTTTTTGCTTCATGAACTAACTCAACAAGTTGAGAAGGTTTTGGCTCTTTACCTTCAACTTCAATTGCAATTTGTTCTAAGTCATATCTTTTAGCAAAATACCCCCCCCATGACGGATGAAATACCATAAATGCCTTATGAGAATACGGTTTTAACACACTTTTAAGCTCTTTATCTAAAATATCTAATTCAATTAAAAACTTTTTATAGTTTTCAGTATAAAAAGTTTTATTTTCCGCATCTATTTTAATAATAGCATCATAAATATTTTTTGCTTGAGTTTTAACTAATATAGGATCTAACCAAATATGAGGATCCAGACCTGTATGTTCATGTTCATCGTGATCATCATGTTTTTCATCTTTATGCTTATCATGTTCATGATCTTCATGCTTCTCTTCTTTATTTTCAGCATGTTCCTCATCATGATGTTTATGAGCTTCCATTTCAAGTTTTGTAATCCCTTTAGCCGTATCTACAACAAGCATATTCTTATTTGCAGTAATAAATCTATTTAACCATACATCTTCAAAAGGAACATCTATAGAAAAATATATATCAGATTTAGATAGATTTTTCATTTGTGATACTTTTGGCTCATATGTAGCAGGAGAAGAACCTGGTTTTACCATTACATTTACTTTTATTTTATCACCTACAATTTTTTCTACAAAATACTTTTGAGGAAGGATTGAAACTGTTACCTCTTTTGCATAAATAACTGTACTTAATAATAAACAAACTAATAATATTTTTTTTAACATCTTTTTTTTCCTATTTTTTTTGCGATTAAGTTGCATTTTTTGAATTTTAATACATTAATTCTAAAATGCAACTTAATCGCAAAACTAACTTTTTTTTCATCAAATTTATTTTTAAAATTAAACAGATATAATCATAAAATGGATTTAGAAAACATATCAAAAACTATTAAACTAACTAATGCACGTCGTGCCATATTAGAAATCTTAGTTAATTCAAACAAACCATTATCATATGAGGATATAAAAAATGACCTTGCTATGGACAAGGCTACTTTTTATAGAAATATTACAAAATTTGAAGATGAAAATATCATTAGTTCTTTTGAATCAAATGATAAGAAGAGATACTTTGAAATACAAAAAAACAAAACACTCTCATTTCATCTGTAATGTATGTTCAAAAATAGAATGCATACATGAAAAGCTTAATATAAACATTGAAGGCCATCAAATAGATAATATTATTATAAAGGGTATTTGCCCTAATTGTTTATAAAAAAGGATTTACATAATGATTAAACCATTAATAACACTTGAAAAGTTTATTAATAAAGAAGCACTAAGTGGTATTTTACTTTTTGTTGCAACTGTTGCAGCTGTAATTGTCGCAAACTCTAGTCTTGGTCAGGCATACTACGACTTATGGCACATGCCACTTGGAATAAACCTTGGTGAATTATCTATTTCTATGACTTTAACTTACTGGATTGATGATGGTCTTATGGCCCTATTTTTCCTTATGGTAGGTCTTGAAATTAAAAGAGAGATGACTATAGGTGAGCTCTCATCTGTGAGTAAAGCATCATTTCCTATAGTAGCTGCTATTGGAGGTATGGCAATTCCTGCACTTTTTTTTATGTAGCCTTTAACCCTGATAATCCATTTGGATTTGGTATTCCTATGGCAACTGATATTGCCTTTGCTCTTGGTATTTTAATGTTACTTGGAACAAAAGTTAATCCTGCACTAAAACTATTTTTAGTTGCTCTTGCTGTTGTTGATGACTTAGGTGCAGTATTAGTTGTAGCTACTGTTTATACAAGTGAAATTCATAGTGAATATTTTTTACATGCTGGTATTATCTATGCACTTATTTGGGCTTTAAACTTTAAAGGGGGGGTAACTAAACTTTTACCATATCTTATTTTAGGTATTGCTCTTTGGATATATATTCATGCAATTGGTATTCATGCAACAATTGCTGGCGTTTTATTAGCTTTTGCTATTCCAATTCGTTCAAAAATAGATGAAATCCGATTTATTAAAGAGACTAAAAAAAATCTGTTGATGATTTTGCTTTACATATAGATGAAGTTCCAGTTTTAAATCATCATCAAATAGATAGTCTTGAAAGAATTGCATATAACTACGATAAAGTTCAAAATCCTTTAGTAAGACTAGAACACCAACTCCATGGTTTATCAGCATTTTTTTATTATGCCTCTATTTGCTTTTTCAAATGCAGGGGGGGTTTTAATAGACTTTTCAACAGTTGAAACAAACCTTATGATAGTTCTTGGTGTAGTTTTTGGTCTTGTAGTTGGTAAACCAGTAGGTATTTTTGGTTTTACTTACCTTGCAACAAAATTCAATATTATAAAAAAAACCAGAAAACATATCTTGGAATGAAGTACTTGCAGTAGGTTTCTTAGGTGGTATTGGATTTACAATGTCAATCTTTATTACTCACCTTGCTTTCTTAGATGAAGGAATTATAGCCGCTGTTAAACTTGGAGTATTCGCAGCTTCATTTATAGCTGCTGTAGTTGGGGGGGTATTACTAATTTTAACTGCAAAAAAAGCATAGAATTTTTCTATGCTTTTTAAATAATTATATAAAAAATAGCAATTTTATTCTATTTTATTTCTTCTGCTTTTGATATAATAAAAGATGTCACCACTATTAAATAATATACTATTTGAAAATGTAACACATTCAAATGAAGACTTTACAAAACATTACCATGATACTTATACTGTAGGATTAACATATAAAGGTGTTCTTAAATCATACAATGCAAACCAAAGTTATGATTCATATGAATACTCAATTCGCATAAATAATCCAGGTGAAGTCCATGCAGGAATCTCTCAAGAATGGTCTCACGTAAACTTTTATCCAACAGTTGAAATGATGTCAAACCTATATGAACAAATTTTTGCAGAAAAACAAATTCCATATTTTCAAAGGCATATTGTTGACAATAAAATACTATTTTTAAAACTTCATAATTTTTTTTGATGCATACTTTAAAAAAATACGATGACATGATAATTGAAAGTAATTTAATAGATGCACTTTCAAATTTAATATTAACATCTACTATTTATACTAAAAACTATAAACAAATTTTTGAAGATAAAAAAATCATAAAAGATACATATGAATTTATAAATGATTCTATTGAAACAAACTTTACTCTAGATAACTTAGCTTCAAATGCAAATCTTAGTAAATACCATTTTTTTTAAGAATGTTTAAAAAAGAGTTTGGTTTAACTCCCCCCCATGCGTTTATAGTAAATGAAAGACTAAATCGTGCAAATAGTTTAATCCAAAAAGGAGTATCTATTAGTGAAGCAAGTATTCAAGTTGGTTTTAATGACCAATCACACTTTACAAGAAATTTTAAAAAGTATTTTGGATATACACCTTCTTATCTTATTAAAAATAGTAATCACACATAAAGACTTATATAAATCAAAAACTAAAAAAGCGCAATATTATTCTATAAATATTTTTAATAATAAACTATACTTCAAATAAAAAGAAAGTTTATTATGACTGATACAAATAAAAATATATTCTATATTCTATTATTTTTTTGCAATGATTGGATGGGGGGGTGGTTCTTGGGTAAATATTAAAATTCTTAGTAACTATTTAAATGAATTTGAAACTATGTTTTTTTAGATTTTTAATAACTGCAATTACAATGATTCCAATTATTATAATTCTCAAAAAATCGTTTAAAATAAATTTCAAAAATTTTATAGTCATTTTTTTTACCTCTATTGCAATGATTGCATATATGAAATATTTTTACCTAGGTACGAAATTTGGTACAGCCTCACTAGGAGGAGCTTTTGTTACAAGTTTAATCCCGATTAATACTTTTTTGATAATGGCAATTATGGGAAGTAAAAAAAATTACAAAAAAAAGATAGTTTTGCTCTAACTCTTGGAGCTATTGGTGTTATGACTATGCTAAATGTTTGGTCTTTTAAAACTGATGAAATATTCGTAGTGCACAATTTATATTTTATATTAGCCTCATTATTATGGCCAGCAGTTACAATTTTGAGTTCAAAAGCTACTAAAATTTCGCCAATTGTTTTTACTCTTTACTTATATATTGTAACTTGTATTTTAAATCTAATATTTTTTTGTAGATATAACTACAATCCAATGGGAAAAATTAGATTCACTATTTTGGATAAATATGTTATTTCTTGCAATTGCAGCTTCAACTTTTGCAAATACTATTTACTTTTTAGGAATTGAAAAACTAGGAGCTAGTGAAGTAAGTACATTTATATTTTTAGTACCTTTTGCAGCAATAACTTTAAGTGCAATATTTCTAAAAGAAGATATAACATTTTCAATAGTTATTGGGACAATTTTAACTATAATTGCAGTAAAAATTTTAAATAATATAAAAATATTTAAAAAGAGAGAAAAACTATAACAACTACAAACAAAAATATTTTTTTATTTTCTTATGTTCTTAGCAATGGCTGGGTGGGGGGGAGCATCTTGGGTAAATGCAAAAGTATTAAGCTTATATATAAATGAATATGAATTAATACTTTTTAGAAATGCATTTACTATTATAACACTTGCTCCTGTACTTATGATTATGAAAAACATTTTTATATAAATAAAAAAAGTCTATTCCTAGCAGTTATTACAGCGGTATTAATGATAGTTTATTTGAAATGCTATTTCTTAGGGACTAAATATGGAACTGCCAGTTAGGTGGAGCATTAGTTACTACACTTATTCCTATTAATACATTTTTACTAATGGCTATATTCTTTGGAAAAAAAATAGAAAGAAAGGACTTTTTTGCTTTATGCATAGGTGCAATAGGTGTTCTTACGATGTTAAATGTTTGGTCTTTTTCTATAGAACAAATATTTTCAACTCAAAATATTTACTTTTTACTTGCTTCTATTTTATGGCCTTTATTAACAATAGTAAGTTCAAAGATTACAAAAACTTCACCTATGGTTTTTTCACTTTATATGTATATTATTATGACTATATTAGTAAGTATCTTCTTTGTAGACTTTAAGAGTATAAATTACAATAGTTTTGACTCAATCTTTTGGATAAATATTATAAGTTTAGCTGTCGTATCTACGACATTTGCAACAACTGTATATTTTGTGGGAATTGAAAAATTAGGTACAAATGAAGTTAGTTCTTTCATCTTTCTTGTTCCTTTTTTTTGCAATCATTTTAAGTATCATTTTTTTTGGAAGAAAAAGTAAGTCTTTCAATTATTATTGGGACACTTTTAACTATAATTGCAGTAAAAATTTTAAACAATATAAAAATATTTAAAAAGAAAGAAAGAAAAGGTTAACAACTATATTTATGATACTTTATGTTAAAACACTTATACTTTTATTAATATAGGACTATTTTTTTGCATATAAAAAAAACAACCCTATTTTTCCTTTCCTATCCTAAAAAAATAGTGAATATAAAACTGGAACAAAACCTAGAGTTAACATTGTTGAAAACATTAATCCAAATATAATAGCAATAGCCATTGGCTCCCACATAAGACCACCACTAAACCATAATGGAATTAATCCAAATATTGTAGTAATAGTAGTTAATAAAATTGGACGGAACCTACTAATACTTGCTTCTATAATGGAATCATATTTTGAAAATCCATTCTCCTCTTCTTCTATTTTTATTCTCTCTAAAAGTACTATTGCATTGTTTATTACAATTCCACTAAGAGATATTATTCCAAGAAGTGTCATAAATCCAAAATATGAACCCGTTATATAAAGACCTATTGATACTCCAATTACACCTAAAGGAATAGTAGTAAGTATAATAATAGGCTTTTTAATAGAATTAAACTGTGCTACCATTAAAAGAAGTATTACCATAAAAGCTACTGGTAAATTTACAGCTATAGATTCGTTCGCCTTTCCTGACGCTTCATATTCACCACCAAATTCATAATAGTATCCTAAAGGAAAACTATTTTGGAACTCTTTCATAAACGGTTCTATTTGTTCAAATACCGCTAGGGCATTATACCCTTCACTAATATATGCTCCAACAGTTACAGTTTTTTGTCTGTCACGTCTTACTATTTTTGACTCTTCAAAAACAGCTTTTATAGATGCAACTTGAGATAAAGGATATTTTTTTCCACTAGCTTGGGCATATACATTTATTGACTCTAATCTATCTAAATCATCTTTTGTATTCTCATTAGAACGTAAAACTATGGGAATTAATTTATCCTCTTTCCTAAATGTTGTTACCTCAAATCCACTTAAAGCACTTTGTAAAGAAAGAGCTATATCAAGATTTGTAATCCCCCCCTCTTTTAAAGCTTTTGATTCATCAATATCAACGACAAGTTTTTTTATTTCTAATTCCCCCCCAATCATCAACTATACCTATTACACCTTTTATTTTTCCAAGCTCTTGTTTTATAATAGATGCGAGTGAAAATAGTTTATCAATATCTTTTCCACTAATTCTAATCTCAATTGGTTTTTTTACAGGAGGTCCATTTCCTAAAGACTTTGCAGTAACTTGCATATCTGGAAATTTTGATTTTGCAAAACTTTCTATATCTTTTTTTATTTTCTCTAAGTTATCGTAAACTCTTAAATTTACCAAAATTGTACTGTATTCAACACTTGCTAACTCTTGGTCATATGAAAGCCAGAATCTTGGTGCACTCTCTCCTATAAAAGATACGAAATTCACGACTTGATTTTGTTCTTTAATACTCTCATTCATATACTTATTTTTTATATAGTTTTCAATCTCTAAAACGTTATCTCTTGTTGTCTCAATTGCAGTTCCAATTGGAAGTCTCATCTCAACTGTAAAACTTGGTTCATCAGATGGTGGAAAAAAAATTTCTTTGGAACTAAGTCTAAAAGTTTTAAAGAACCTACAAAAAGTGCAATAGTAAATAAAATAGCAATCCATCTATATGATAAAATTAGATTCAAAAACTTTCGATATATAGTATAAATATAACCTTCATTTTTCTTTTTCTTCATGTCTTTTTCATAAAATATTTACTTAATACAGGAGTTAAAGTCAATGCTAAAACCCAAGAAGAAAGAAGAGTAATAGTTACAACTTTAAAAATTGCATTTGTATATTCTCCTGTTGTTGATTTTGCTAAAAAAAATTGGTAAAAAAAGCTGCTGCTGTTGTAAGAGCAGAAGTTAAAAGAGGTATTTTTAATTCATTTGCACTTTGAATAGAAGCTTCTACAACACTTTTTCCTCTTTGCATTAAAACCATTATCGATTCACTCATTACAATAGCACTATCTACAAGTAATCCAAGAGAGATAATAAGTGCTGCAAGGGAAACTTGATCAAGCCATATATCAAAAAAATGACATTATGATAAAAGATGTCAAAATTGACATGGGAATCAAAACTGCTACAATTAATCCTGTTCGTAAACCTAAAGTAAAAAGCATAACTATAATAACTAAGCCCATAGCTTGAAGTAAGTTTGTTACAAAATTATCTATAATCTTTTTTTACAATTTTTGGTTCATTAAATAATCTATCAAGTTTTACACCTAATGGCAGTTTCTCTTGTATTTTTGAAACAGTTAAATCAATAGCTTCTCCTAGTCTAATAATATCTCCATCTTTTTTTCATAGAAATTGCTAAAAGTATTGATTGTTTTGCATCTTTATTTACTATAAAAGTACTTGGGTCTTTATACTCATATTTTATATTTGCAATATCTTTTAAATAGATATGTTCCCCCCCCGTATTTAAAGGAATAATAGTATTCTCTATTTGTTTAATAGTTTCATAATTTCCAGATGGTTCTATAGCTAATCTATTTGTATCAACTTTGATATTTCCACCAGAAAGTACAATATTTTTTTTGTTCTAAAATATTTTTTTAAATAAGAAGCACTAAGATTAAGTTTTGCTAATTTTGAATTATCAAACTCTACATGAACTCTTTGAGGCTGAACACCAAGAATATCAATCTTTGCAACATCATTAATTCTTAAAAATATATCTTTTGAATCATCCGCTATATTCTCTAATTCTTTAAGACTTAATCCATCACTAGATATTGAGATAAGTGTTCCATATACATCTCCAAACTCATCATTTACAACTGGTTTAGATGTGCCTTCAGGTAAATCTCTAGAACCTTTTTCTACTTTTCTTCGTAAGTTATCCCAAATAGGTCTCATCTTTTTATGTTTTTCTAAAATATTTACAAAGATAATTGATACACCATTTTTTTTGAAGTTGATTTTATATTATCAATCTCTGGCATCTCTTGAATTGTTTTCTCTAACTTATCAGTTACAAGTTGCTCTACCCTTTTAGCACTAGCCCCCCCAGGGAAATATGTAACGACAGTAGCTGTACGTATGATAAATCCAGGATCTTTTGCTCGTGGCAAATCAAGAAAAGAGAGAATTCCATAGATTAAAAGCATTACAGAAAATACAGCAGTAACTGTACTTTTTTTTCTAGTGCAAATTTAGTAATATTCATCCTAGTTTCCTAAATCTTTTAAATTTCCAATTTCTACTTTCATATTTTCATAAACTTCACTCATACCTGCTTTTAGTACTAAATCTTCTTTCTTAAGTCCTGATAATACTTCATAACCTTTTTTTTCTCAATTTTCCAATTTCAATATTTTGTTTTTTTTACGATATAGTTATTCTCTTTTTTTTCTAAAAGATAAACAAAATATCCTGTTTTATCATTTAGTACTGATGATGAAGGAACAAATAAAATTCTATTATTAAAATAGTTTTTATCATTTGTTTTAAAAAAATACATTTGCAGACATCCCCCCCGAACGAATGAGGTTTGAACTATCTTTTAGTTTTACTACAACTTGATATGTTTTAGTATCCCTTGATGCAAACTTAGAAATTTCAGATATTTTTGCACTAAAACTTCTCTGCTTATCAAGTGAATTAAAAGTTACTTTTACACTATCACCTTTTTTAATCTTATTAATAAAACTCTCTGGAACTTGAACTTTTACCTCATCAACTACTTTATCACTTAGCAAAACTATTGGTGTTCCAATTGTAATATTCTCATTTTCTTGTACATATTTTAAAGAGATATAACCATCTTGAGGAGCATATAATTTTGTATATGATAATTGAAGTTTTGCATACTCAAGCTCTTTTTTTATATTCTGAACTTTTGCATTTGCAGCATTATAAGAAGCTTTTGCATTATCAATATCACTTGCACTTGCATTTTGATTTACATAAAGCTTTTTTTGTTCTTTCATAATTACTCTTTGCATTTTGTAAAGAGGCTCTTGCTTCACTTAAAGCATAGTTTGCTTGAGAAACTCTAAGTTCATAGGGTTTTGAATCAAGTTTTGCAATTAAGCTACCTTTTTTTTACTTCATCACCTAATTGATACTTAAAATAGTTTATATTTCCTTGCACTTTAAAACTAAGGTTTATTTGGTTATTTGATGAGGCAATAGCATTAAATACTCTATTTTGTGTTTTATCTTTTAATTTTGGTAATGCTACAAAAACTATTTTTAACGATTGTTCATCATTTGTCTCAATTTTTTTTTCCTCTTTTGTACAAGCACTAAATAAAATACTTACACACAAAACTAATATAAAATTTCTCATTTTTCAATACCTCTTACTATATTTAAAATATGTTCTTCAACTTCTTTTTTCTTTTGTTCATCAATTAAAATATCAATTTTCCCACTAAAAAAATAGATTGAACTTAAGTCACTTAGATACTCTATATTTGATATATTTAGATTTAATTTAGAAATAATATATGAATCTTGAGCATCTAATAGTGAGATAATATTCTCTTTTCCATTTTTATATTTATCTTGTATAAGTTCAAAGTTTTTACGTGAAGAGTCTTGAGATATTTTTGCAAATTTTATTTTTTCGTATGAACGTTTTAAAGACTCAAAATTCTTCTTAACATTCTGAATAATTAGATTTTTTATATTATTGTATTGAAGTTTTAAATTGATTAACTCAATTTGATTTTTTTGAATCTTTGTAGATTTTAAACCTCCTTCATATAAAGGAATATTTAGATTTAAAACTGCTTGATACTCTTCATCATCCCAAGGTCTACTCGTATCTTTACCTTCACCATATCTATCAATTATTCTTTTAGCACTTCCTTCAAAAGCAAGAGTAGGCATATATCTTGAGTTTTTGTTCATCTGTAACTCTTCTTGTTTTACATCTTTTAAAACTCTTAGTTGCTTAAGTGTAGAGTGCGTATGCACAATATTATTTGAAAAACTTTCTTGAACTCTTCTATCTTCTATAAATTTTATTGCATCTTTATTATCAAGTTTAAACAAATTTGAATTCATACATACTCATAAACTCTAAATTTATCATCTATTTGTAAAAGATTTCCTAGTTCGATTTTTAAAGAGTTTAAGTCTTTTCTCGAATTTGCTAAATCTATATTTACATTTGCTAATTCACTCTCCCATCTAAAAGTATCACTTCTATCTTGAACTCCAATATCAACTCTTTGTTTTGCAAATTCTAAATTCTGCTCAATAAAACCTTGTTTTATTTTTATAATTTGATTTGCTTTTTTTGGCTTTTATAATATTTAAATAAATAAGTGTTGCTTTATACATAATTTCATCATTTAAAGCTTTTACTTCATTTTTTTTGTAGATTTGGCAAGTAGCTATTGATTTTAATATTTTGTAGAACTTGATTAGAATATATTAGTTGTCTTATTTTTATTCCTGCATCAAGTGTTCCTTGAGAATTTAGACCATTACTATATTGTGCCCTATCTTTATCTATTCTAATATAGTTCGAATAGATATCAATTTGTGGTTTGTAAGAACTCTTTGCTTCATCAATATTTAAATCATCTAAGTTGGCACTATTTTGATTTTGTTTTATCTCTAAGTTATTCTTTTTTTGCAAGGCTAAAAACCTCTTTTAAATCAATTAGTTTTAACTTTTTATTATCCTCTTCAAAACTTTGTTCGATTTTACTTTTATTTTTTTATATAAATTGAATTGTATTTTTTTCTCTTTTAGTAGTTCAAATATTGTAAGAGCAGTCATTCGTATAACTTTGTTTTCGTCATATGTAGATGAAATAAAGTTATAAGATATAATTGAATTTTTTGCATTTGTATTTTTTTTCTCTAAACTTTTTAAAAGAAAAACACTATTTTTAAGATTAAAAAGTTTTCTGCAATCTTTTTCACAAACTTTTATTTTATATGATATTTTATCACTACTAGAAAAAAAAGTGACTTTGTCTCTTTTTTTATTGTGTTAATATATTTATTTGAGTTTTTATCTACTATTAAATCTAAGCTATAATTTTTTTGCAAAAGTTTGAGATATAAAAACTATAGTAATCAAAAAGAAGTATCTATTTAGCATCTTTTATCTCCTTTTTTATATACTCAATTGAATTTAAAAGATTTGATTCTTCTAAACCTTTTTTTGTCAAATATGGTTTGATGAAATATAACAGATTTAATATTCCATAAAATCTTCTAAGTTTTTCATTTTCTTCTTTCATAAGTATCCAATAAAGTTCCCACTGAGAACCAATTATCCAAGTATTTGAACGTATAAAATCCATTTCGTCTTCATCTATATTTATCATATATCCATATTTTATTTGATGAGAATAAAGATCTTTAAACTCTTTTGATTTTCTTACTATTCCTTCTTCTAGTTTCTTTTTTAATTTTGGATGATTTAAAATAATTGCGTTAATTTCAAGTCTAAGAAATCTATATTTTTTTTCTAATTGCATATGCTTTTCTAAAAAAAAGCGTAAAAATCAAAAGGAGTATCAATACCATCTTTTACAGTTGTTAATTGTCCGCTTAATATTTTCATAAACTCTTCATAAATTGCAATTATGATCTCTTCTTTATTTTTAAAGTAATAGTACAAATTTCCTACACTTATTTTTAAAGTATCAGCTATGTGTCTAGTAGAGGTATTTATACAGCCTTTTTCATTGAATAATTCAACTGCTTTTTCTAAAATCTCTTCTTTTCTTGTTGACAAAATTTTATCCTTTAGAACATTTGTTCTAAATTATAGAACAAATGTTCTAAATTTTAAATAAAATATTCTTTTTTTTCATTATTTAATTTTTTTTATAAATTTAGTTAAGAGGGAAAGAGATAAAAAGCTTTGAAAGCTTTTTATCTTACATATGAAGCGTTATTAAAGTCCATTGTTGTACCATTTACATACTCTGGACAAGATGTTGCTAACCAAAATATTACTTCAGCAGCTTCATCTGGCTCGGCAAATCTTCCACAAGGAACTATTTTTTTTAAACTCAGCTTTTCTCTCTTCGGAGTTGTCTTTTTGCATATCTGTTTCAACTGGACTTGGTGCAATGCAGTTTACAACTATTCCATGTGCTCCTAAAATTTGCAAAATTTTGGTTGCGTTTATTATTCCAGCTTTTGCAATACCATACCAAATATCAGGATGCCCAATTTGACCGGCTATTGATGCAGTATTTACTATCTTTCCATAACCTCTTTCTTTCATTCCTTTAGAAAAAAGTGTTATAAGTTCTACTGGAGTATGTAAATCTACATTCATTATATGCTCTTTTGCTTCCTTTGGGTAATTATCATACGAATATTTTGGTTGCATATATCCTGCATTGTTAATAAGTGTATCTATTTCTCCAATTTGCTCTACAAGTTTTGGTAAACCATCTACATCTGATAAATCATATTCAATCATAGTAACTTTTTCATTATCTTTTAAAGGAAAGTTTGAAAAATCTCGTCCTACTACAACTACATCATAATCAACTTCTAAAAATCTTTTTACAACTTCTAGACCTATTCCTTTATTTCCACCTGTAACTAATACTCTATTTAACATCAATTACCTTTCTTGTTTTTTTTATTATATCCAATGAATTTTAATATAAAAGAATAATATATTTATGATTTTTTTTGTTATACTATTTAAAATCAAGGAGTTTAAATTATGAAAACAATTATTTTATTGATATTCTCTTTTTTGTATGTATATGCAATAAATCCAATGATGCTACCTTTAAAAGGTGTTGATGTAGAGCATATATATTCAAATGGGGGGGAAAAAGAAAAAAAATCACTATTGAAAGAGAAATTGCTGGTATTTGCATGGAAATAGCTATAAATGTAAGCAATTTTCAGTCAGAAAATTTAGCTTCATCTAAAATTGATCAATTATGTAAAAAAACATTTATTACAACAAAAGGTGTTATTCAACCTTTAAAACTAAAATCTGGTATCGAAACTGTTGCAGAGTTAGAAGTTTTAGATTTTATTGCAAATAATTCAAGTAAAAATCCTGATAAATATATTTTAGTGGATAGTAGAACTAGTGATTGGTTTGATGCAGGAACAATTCCTAGTGCAATAAATATTCCATATGATGAATTAGAGTATGACGAAGATTTTGAAACAGAGTATAAAAGGGCTTATAAAAAGCTAGGAGTAAAACTTCTAGGAAAAAAAGAAATATGATTTTTCAAATGCAAAAACAGTGATTCTTTTTTTGCAATGGTTCTTGGTGTGCCCAATCTCCTAGAGCTATAAAAATCTTAATAAAAATAGGTTATCCAAAAGAGAAGATTCTTTGGTACAGAGGAGGAGTTGCTTCTTGGGTAGGAGTATCTTTGAGTTTGACAAAAAATATAGAGGCTAAATAGTTAGCCTCTATATTTTAGTTTCCAAACATTTTTTTAAATGCTGCTGCAATTTCTTTATTTGATGGTCCTGTTTGTTCATTTTTAGGAGTATTTTTATTTAATAAATTATCTAATTTAAAATCATTTCCTAGTTTATTTTTTTAACTTATCTTCAAATTTTTTTCTTATATTTATCAACTTTCTTTTTAACTTTTTTTTCCATATTTACTTCCTAAAAAAAAGCTTTTGTATCTACATTAACTTTTGGGTTTGATAAGCTTCCTTTGATTGTAGTATCAAAAGTATACTTTTTAATACTTGCTTGAACTAAAGCATTAATAGAGTTTTTCTCAGTATTTAATGTACTACTAGGAACTTTGATTGTAGTGTATTTACTTGACATATCAACAAAAGTATTGATAATATTTTTTTTCATATCACTTTTGATTTCAACTTTTTCATAAACCTCTTTTGTCAAATCAAATTTTGCAAAAGTATTGATAACATCAGAGTATTGATTTTTGATAAATTGACCATTTAATAAGTTTCCACCTATTTACCAATTTTTGTAGCTAAGTTATAATTCACATCAATATTTGACTTTGATGTAAAAATCTCAGGATAATATAACATATGAGTTAAATCTTTAACCTCTACACCATCAATTTTTGCTTTAAAATCATCATTTAAAAGATTGAAGTTAATATTACCACCAAACAGGCTTGAACTACCATCCACACTTAATAAATCTGTTGCTTGTTTAATATTACCTACAAATTTAGCTGCACCTCTCATCTTTGTTCCAGTTATATCTTCTAGTTTTCCAAGGTCAGTGAAGTTAATTGTATAATCACTTACAAACTCACCTTTTTCTAAATCATATACTGCTTTTACCATATCAAGATTTGTAACTGTTGTATTTAAATCTATTTTTGAAATAGCTTGTGTTTTTACTAAATCTGTTACTATATCACCTTTAAAAATAATAGGCTTTTTAAGTTTTTGCTCAAACTGTTTATTTACAACTGTATTGTTTACTTTACTCTCTAAAATTGTAGTTAAGATTTTTCCATCTAAGTTTTTAACATCTGCACTTTTAATATTGGCATCAATATTCATCAATCCATTTGCATAATTTGGTTGATTTACTAAATTTAAAAGAGATTCAATTTTTGCATTATTTACTTTTACTTTTACATACTCAGGTTTTGAATCTACTACTTTTACATCATAGTTTGTATTACTTGCAAAAATATCAGAGTCACCATCTATCTTAATAACTCCATTATCTACTACTGCTGTACCTGTTGTTGTAAATGAACCATTAAACTTTTGATTAATCAAAGCTTCAAGTTTTGCTAAATCTTTTACAAAAAGTTTATAATCACTATTTATAATTGATGTTTTTAAATCTACATTTGCTTTTTCAATATTTAAGTTGGCAATTGAACTATCTAAATCAAATTTTATATTTGCTGCATTTGGGATAAGATTTGTAGTTGAATTTGCAATAAAAGTAATAGCTTCTTTTGGCTCTTCTTTAAGCTCTTTATTTATAACTTTTGCATTTAAAATACCATTTGTAATTTTAGTTGTAACAATTCCATCTAAAGTTGCTATATCTGCACTTTTGATATTTGCATCTATTGTATAAAGTCCATTTGCATAAATTGGTTGATTTACCATATGTAAAAGCTCTTCAATTTTTGCATCTTTCATATTAAATAAAATATTGCTAGGCTTGAAATCTACAAGATTTACATCATATGTTGTATTACTTGAAGCTACTGAACTTACACCTTTTATAACTGCTAGTTCTTGATTACCTTTTACAGTTCCTTTTGTAGAAAAAGAACCATTTAACTTTTGTTTTGTGACATTTTGAAGTTTTGATAAATCTTTAATATTTATATCATAATTTAAATCAACACTTTTTGATAATAAAGCTAAAGCACCTTCAATATTTATTGTTGAGTTATCATCAATTGAAGCATTAAATAAAATATCACTTGTAGTTAATTTAAACTCATTTACTTTTAGATTAACATCATCTTGCCCTGCATTAACTTTATCTTCAATCATTGAAGCAACATAAGAATTACCAGGTGAGGTAAAGAGTAGACCATAAACTCCACCAACTATCAATAGTATTAATACTGTTAAAAATAGAAATAGTTTTTTTCATTTTAATTACCTTTTATTTTTACTAAGAAAAACGATTATACATCAATAAAATTAAAAATAAAATTATTTTTACGACGTACTTTAACACTATTTTAACAAAAAAAAGTAAATAAAACATACAAAAATAAAATTAAATCAAATATATTAAATTGTTACATAAAGTAATAATATAAAAATATATGTGAAGGCATAAACTATTTTTAACATAACCTGATGTATAATTTTGGCCGAACAAGGTGACAAGTAGGGAAATATTTGCATTTATGTAGGTATTGCTACAGTTTTTCTGTGGTTACGCTATCCGAACGGACTTTGGTCAAAAAAATATTTTATAAGGAATCTAGAATGAAAAAAAATCGTTCTTTTAATGCTAGCTTTCGCTGGTTTTGCATTCGCTGCTGACGCTGCTGCGGGTGAAATGTTAAAAGCTTACTCTGTAGTTGCTGCAGGTGTTGGTCTTGGTCTTGCTGCACTTGGTGGTGCTATTGGTATGGGTAATACTGCTGCTGCAACAATTGCTGGTACTGCAAGAAACCCAGGATTAGGTGGAAAATTAATGACTACTATGTTCATTGCATTAGCGATGATCGAAGCACAAGTTATTTATGCATTAGTTATTGCGATGATCGCATTATATGCAAATCCATTTATGTAAGAACCTGTCTAAGCTACAGATTTCATAAAAACAAAAAGGTCAGAAGATTTTTCTTCTGGCCTTTTTTTATTTCTATTATTTAACACTATTCTCCTATTTTTCATTATTTTTTTTATAAATTTATAATATCATTTTATTATATGAAGGTATTTTGAAATGAATTTATTTACACTTTTTATTTATATATTACTAAATATTAGTTGGCTATATATTCTTCTTTTTTCAATAAATGAAATAAAAAAAGGTAACTATAATTCAAAATCATTAATAGTTATACTTTTTGCTATATTAATCATTGATTCTCTTAGAACAATTATAGAAAGTCTCTATTTTGGTGTTGCTGTATCCTCTAAATATGGTGTTTTACCAATAGATATTTTTAATACACTTATGCATCCACCTTATATACTTATTCCAAAAATATTAAATGTTGCAGCTACATTTGCTATCATATTTCTAATTTTTAGAAAGTGGTATCCTGAAAAATTAAAAGAAGAGATAAAATTAAAAAGTAAATTTGATGAAGAAAAAGAGATATTGGATAGATTAGTTAAAGAAAAAAAACTAAAGAACTTGAAGAATTAAATAAATCTTTAGAAGAGCGTATTGCTGCAGAAGTAGAGAAAAGAAGAATTCAGGAACAAAAACTATTTAATCAATCAAAAATGGCAGCAATGGGTGAAATGATTGCAAATATAGCTCATCAATGGAGGCAACCTTTAAGTGCTATATCAACTCTTTCATCAGGAATAAAACTTAAAAAAAAGAACTTGGGCTTGAAAGTGACAAAGAGCTGTATAAAGATTTGGATACTATTACAAAAACCATAACTCATATGTCAAATACTATTCAAGACTTTCAAAACTTTTTTAAACCTAAAAAAAAGATGTATCAGAACTAACAATAAAGGAACTTGTAAAAAAATACTTTAGAGATATTAAGACCAGTAATAAAGATAAATGATATAGATGTAGTTTTGAAAATACCATCAGATATAAGAATAAATGCACCCTTTAATGAATTTACACATGTTTTAATAAACTTAATTAACAATTCAAAAGATGCTTTTATAAATAATAACATAGAAAAAAGAGTACTAAAAATTGAAGTTAAACAAGAAGCTAAACTTATATGTTATCAATATAATCGATAATGCAGGAGGAATTTCTCAAGAGATTATCGATAGAATTTTTGAGCCATACTTTACAACAAAACATCAATACCACGGTACTGGACTGGGACTTTATATGTCAAAAGAGATTATAGAAAATCATATGAAAGGCTCACTAGAAGTATCAAATATTAGCTTTATACATAATAATGAAAATCAGGATGGAGCACAATTTACTATAAAACTGAAAGATTAAATATAAATTTATATTAAGTAGTTTTTATCTAATTTGTTGTAAAATTCCGCTCTAATATCACGCGACTGTGGTGGAACGGTAGACACGCGGGCTTGA
>JDSG01000107.1_pt1 | contig 26740 bp, 51 predicted proteins | sample 199341 | NCBI WGS metagenome assembly JDSG01 (sample SAMN02584197, study PRJNA231836) | bioreactor metagenome | isolation source: continuous culture bioreactor short generation time transfer1 day 52 after... | place: Germany: Bremen | reverse complement strand
AACAGATGTATTAACAAATATATATAATCGAAGATATTTTAATTCAATATTTGATTCAGAGTTAAGAAGAAGCAGAAGAAATCGTTACTCTTTTGTTTTGATGATTTTAGATATTGATTACTTCAAACAGTATAATGATATTTATGGTCACCATGATGGAGATTCAGCTTTAATTGCAGTTGCAAATATATTAAAATCTACACTAAATAGAGCAGAGGATTATGTATTTAGATTAGGTGGAGAAGAATTTGCTGTTGTTACTACTGATATTACAAAAGATGGAGCAATAAAAGTTGCAAATAAGCTAAATCAAAGTGTTGAAAAACTTGAAATTAAACATAGGGGGGGTAGTGATATATCTGATTATTTAACTCTCTCTATAGGTGTTAAATATTTAAATTTTGATTCAAGTTTAGATGGAGAAAATATTTATAAAAGAGCTGATAAAGCACTTTACAAAGTAAAAGAAAATGGAAGAAACTCAGTCTTTATTGACTAGTTTCTAAATCACTTAAAAAGTTTAATTTTTTTGAAATATTTTTCTAAGAAAGGCAGAGATACTTCATTAAAGTTCTCTTTGTCTTCATAAAGATTAATATACCATTCAAAATCAATTTCTCTATTTTTTAAAGCCTCAATTGATAAAAGAGTATCGTTAATACAGCCAAGTTTTGAGGGAGTTATTAAAATAGCTTTTGATTCAAGTTCTTTAATTATATCAATAACAAAAAGATTCTCTTCAATAGGAACCATTAATCCCCCCCCAGCCCCCCCTTCTATTATAAGAATATCACAAAACTGTTCTAAATACTTTTTTTTCTCTTTTATAAAATCTATTGATATTTTGGCATTTCCCTTTGCTACATAAGGAGCAGCAGGAAGTTTAAATTGATAAGGAACTACATCATTAATATTTACATTAAAAGCTGGATTTAGTTTTTTTACAAGATTTAACATTTTATTACCATCAAGTGGCGTTGCTTTAACTCCTGTTTCACAGGGTTTAAAGTATCCTACTTTTAAGCCTTTTTTTGCATAATATTTTAAAAATTGTTCGCTTGCATAAGTTTTACCAACATCTGTATTAGTTGCAGTTATAAATAGTGTCATATATATTCCTTTTAAAAAAAAGGAATTATATCAAAAAAATAAAAAAAAGCTTTAATTTATTTAATAAAAAAAATTATTTTACTATTGTTATGGGTTTTTTGTTATAATATATAGAATAATTAATATAAAGGTTTATTTGTGGCAAGCGAATTAGAAATTGAGTTAGATAGTGATTTAGAAGTAGTTGAACCAAAGAAATATAAAGTATTGCTATTAAATGATGATTATTCAACTATGGATTTTGTAATTGATGTTTTAACAAAAGTTTTTAGAAAAACAGTGGATCAAGCAACACAGATTATGTTAAATATACATAATAATGGGAAAGATGTTTGTGGTATATATACTCATGAAATAGCATCAACAAAAGTTGCACAAGTTAAAACACTAGCTCGAGAGAAGGGCTTTCCTTTAAAAGCTATAATGGAAGAAGAATAAAATGATAAGTAAAGAATTAAGAAATATTTTCGCGCAAGCTGTTGGTTATGCAAAAAAAGTAGACATGAATATTTAACACTAGAACATATATTTTTAATGCTTATTCACGATGAGGTTATAGAAAATTTATTTAATGATTTAGGATTAGATCAAAATAAAATTTTTAATGATATGAAAAAGCATATTGATGATAATACTCCAATAATCCCTGATGATATAGAAGAAGAGCCAATAGAAACAATTTCTTTAACTTCTACAATAGAAAATATGGTAGCTCATACACAAACTAGTGGTAGAAGAAATGCTAGTATAGAAGATATGTTTGTTGCAATTTTAAAAGATGAAAAATCGTATGCAACATTTCTTTTAAAATCAGCAGGCGTTGAAAGAGTTGATATCCTTGAAGAAATTTCACATAAAGAAGGTGATGATGAGTTTGACGATGAAACTGAAGGTTCTGAATCTTCATTAAAAGAGAATAAAGTTCTTGATAAAAATTCAACTGAGTTAGTTGCACTTGCTTTAGAAGGTGAGATTGATCCAGTTATTGGAAGAGAAAAAGAGATTAGTAGAGTAATACAAATTTTAAGTAGAAGAAAAAAGAATAATCCTATTTTAGTTGGAGAACCAGGTGTTGGTAAGACTGCAATAGCTGAAGGACTTGCTTTAGAAATTGCAAATAAGAGAGTACCAGAGTTTTTAGAAGATGCAAAAGTATTCTCTCTTGATATGGGTTCAATGGTTGCTGGAACTAAATATAGAGGTGATTTTGAGAAAAAAATTAAAAGCATTATTAAAAGAGATTATAAAAATTCCAAATGCTATTTTATTTATTGATGAAATACATACTATAGTTGGTGCAGGAAGTGTAAGTGGAAGTGCAATGGATGCTTCAAATATTCTAAAACCAATGCTAGCTAATGGAAAACTAAGATGTATTGGAGCTACTACTTTCGCGGAATTTAGAAATGATTTTTCAAAAGATAAAGCACTTTCTAGAAGATTTGCAAAAGTTGATATTAATGAACCATCTTTAGAAGACACTGTAATTATACTTGAAGGATTAAAATCAAAATATGAAGAGTTCCATGGTGTAAAATATAGTAAAACTGCAATTGAAATGGCAGTTGAACTTAGTAAAAAATATATTACTGATAGATTTTTACCTGATAGTGCAATCGATGTGATTGATGAAGTTGGAGCTTCAAAAAAAATAGAGTATGCAACGGTAAATAAGAAAAATATTCAAATTGTACAAAAAGATATAGAAGATACAGTAGCAAAAATGGCACATATTCCATCTAAATCTACAACAAGATCAGATATTTCTTTACTAAAAAAAATCTTGAAAAAAAAGTATGCAAAAAAAGAGTATTTGGTCAAGATGATGCTATCTCTATTATTGTTCAATCAATAAAAAGAAATAAAGCAGGGCTTAATATTGATAAAAAAAACCAATTGGAAGTTTTCTTTTTACTGGTCCTACAGGAGTTGGTAAAACAGAAGTAGCTAAAGAGTTATCAAATCAATTAGGTATTCATTTTGAGAGATTTGATATGAGTGAGTATATGGAAGCTCATACAATTTCAAGACTTATTGGAGCACCTGCAGGATATGTTGGTTTTGAAAATGGCGGTCTTTTAACAGAAGCAATAAGAAAACATCCTCATTGTGTACTTTTATTAGATGAAGTTGAAAAAGCACATCCTGATTTAATGTCTGTACTTCTTCAGGTAATGGATAACGCTGAGCTTACTGATAATAGTGGGAATAAAGCAGATTTTCAAAATGTTATTTTAATAATGACTTCAAATCTTGGAGCTAGTGAAGCAAATGTAATGGGATTTGCAAAAGATGATAATTTAAATGAGAGTAAAGCAGTAAATAAATTCTTTGCACCAGAGTTTAGAAATAGATTAGATGCAATGGTTAGTTTTATATCACTTTCTCCTGAAATTGTTACAAAAGTTGCAGGTAAATTTATTGAAGATTTAGAGAAACAGCTTGAGAATAAAAAGATAAAAATTTCAATTACAGCTAAAGCTAAAAAAGAGCTTGCAAGACTTGGTTATGATAAAGCAATGGGAGCAAGACCTTTAAGTAGAGTTATTTCAGAAAAAATTAAAAATGTTCTAACAGATGAAATTTTATTTGGAAAATTAAAAAAAGGTGGGCAAGTTAAGATTGATTTTGTTAAAGAGGAATTTTCTTTTGATTATAAGCCTTTATAACACAATTAGTTCACAATTAAATATTAAAATAATATATTAATACTTTTTTAAGTCAAAAGAAGTAAAATAAAAAAAATTATTTATATGTAAGGATGTTAGATGAAAAAAAATTTTATTAAGTTCGGTTGTTGCTATTGCGCTTTTAACAGGATGTGGTGAAGATAAGAAAGTTGCTGAATCAAAACCAGTAGTTCAAGAAGTTGTTAAGTCTGAACCAAAAGTAGAAACTACACCTGAATCAAAACTAGTTGATCAAGTAAAAAGTTCTACAAGTGAAGTAGCTACAAAAATTGCTGAAGAGTCAAAAAAAGTGGCTGAAATTGGTAGTGAAGCAGTTAAAAGTGTAAGTGAAAAAGTTGTTGCTAAAACAGAAGAAGTAACAAAAGAAGTAGTAGAAAAAGCATCTGAAACAAAAGATAAAATTGAGCAAAGTCTAAATACTATCGTTGCAACAAAAACTGAAACGAGTGCAGCAAGTGATGATTTAGTAGCAAAAGGTAAAGGTTTATATCTTAAATGTGCTGGATGTCATGGTGCAAATGCAGATAAAGAAGCTTTAGGTAAATCTCAAATCATTAAAGGTTGGGAAGCAGCAAAAACTGTTGCAGCATTAAAAGGTTATAAAGATGAGAGTTATGGCGGAGTGATGAAAGGTGTAATGAAAGGCCAAGTAATTAATCTAAGTGATGAAGAAATCAATGCATTAGGTGCATATATTTCTACATTTAAGTAATATAATAAAGGGAACTTTTCCCTTTATATAATATTTTGAATATTCTACCTTTAGATAAATTCTCTTACTCTTTTCCAAACCCCCCCAGTGATGCATGTGATGAAGGTATACTTGCATATGGTGGTGACTTATCTCCAACTAGATTAATTACTGCATATACAAAAGGAATATTCCCTTGGTATAACAAAACAGATCCTATTCTTTGGTGGAGTCCAAACCCTAGATTTATTCTTGATTTAAATGAGTTTAAAATATCTAAATCACTACAAAAAAACAATAAATCAAAATCAATTTGAAATTAAGTTTGATACAAACTTTAAAGAAGTTATGATTGAGTGCGCTAAAGTTAAAAGAGCAAATCAAAAAGGCTCTTGGATTCATAAAGATGTAATAGAAGCTTATTATAAATTATATGAAATGAAGTTTGCAAACTCTTTTGAAGCCTATTTTGATGGAGAGTTAGTTGGTGGTGGATATGGAGTAAATATAGGAAATATATTTTGTGGTGAATCCATGTTTACAAAAAAAAATGATGCTTCAAAAGTTGCTTTTTATTTTTTTAGTCAAAAGATTAAAAGAGAAAGGTTTTAAATATATAGATTGCCAAATTCCAACTGAACATCTTCGAAGTTTTGGTGCTAAAGAGATACCAAGAGAGACTTTTTTTAACTCTCTTAAAAGAATCAATAATCAATCCCAAAGAGTTTTAAACTAGCAGATTATTTTATATTTAATACGTAATTCTAATTAAATATATGTTATTTTACGATTTTATAAATAGTTAGGATAATAATATGATTAAAAAGATTGATATACAGAGTGATGAATTTCAAATACAGTTTGAATTAACAAAACAATTTACAGATAAAGTATGTGAAGAACATGGTTTTGTTTATAATCCTGAATTAGATGTAAATGAATCGATTCAAATGGGGGGGCTTACTAGAAATAAATTGATTTATGATAAAAGATTTTGCCCATGTTTTATGGTTGTTGGAAATACAGATGAACAAAGAGCAAGTTCAGAGAATAGACTTTGTCCTTGTACTCCAGCTTTAACTAATGAGATACCTACTAAAGGTCATTGTCATTGTGCAATTTTTTGTACTCCTGAATATGCAAAATCTATTGAAGAACAAAATATTATAGAAGAAGATACTGTTCATTCAAAAGGTTTAAGTAAACAAGAATGTGAAGAGATTCTAAAAAAAATCTCAGATAAGTTCACATGAAATTGAGTCTTTATTGGAAGCTAGAGAGTTAGGGTTTGTAAACTTCTTACTAGTTGATACAAGAGAGTGGATGGAATGGGTTGGTGGAAGAATCAAAGGAACTGATTTTTTTTAGTTCCAACAACATCTTTTTATCAATCATTAGAACAAATTGATGATAAAAAAGATACACCTATTGTAGTATATTGTCATAGTGGAAGTAGAAGTGCATATTGTCAAAGAATTATGTTAAGTAATGGATATAAATCAGTTTCAAATTTCGATTATGGAATTATGACTTATTCTGGAGAGATTATTTCAGGGGGGGAGTAATCCTCTCTCCTTGTAATTATATAATCTTTTGTAGTATAATCTTTTGTAAGTAAAGGAAAAGATTATGCCTATTAACTTATTAAGAAATAATATTCCTCTTTTTAGTATGTCAATTATTTTTTTAATAGCTTTTTTCCTAATATTATCTACTCATTACAATTGGAATAAGTCAATGAGTAAATATCTTCCATTAAAATCAAATATTCAAACTCTTAAAAATGATTTGTCAATAGGACATCTTTGGTTGGAAGAGGCTATTTCTGGGGGGGACAAGTATATAAACTTAAAAAAATGATGTTAAAGATAAGTTTGCTCATAAAAAATTTGATAAATATATGATAGACGTAAAAAATATTTTTAATAGTAAAAAAAGATTTATATTTCTATAATGAACTATTAAAAATAAAAGAGCTTGTACATGAACTTGAAGAAATATCAATTCAAAGATGGGAAAATAAAGCTGACTACCAAATAGGAAGTGATTTAGATCAGATATTTGACGAAGTATTTAAAGATATGATCTATTTAATTGATAACCTTAATGATAAAATTGATGATAGCTTAGAAAAAGAATTTAGAGATAGAAAACAGTATTTTAGAATAATTATTACTCTTTTTCTTTTTGTAAATATTGTAGTTTTAACTCTTTTATATAAGATAAAAAAAGAAAATTTTAAATATGAAAAAGAACTTTTTGAAGAGAAAAAAAAGAGCAGAAATAACACTTTATTCTATAGGTGATGCAGTAATAACTACAAATGAGAATGGAAAAATACATTTTTTAAATCCTATTGCTCAAAAACTTACAGGGTACAGTTTAGAAGAAGCTATTGGAAAAGAGTTCGAAAAAGTATTTGATATATATGATGAAAAAAAATGAAAAGAAAATAGAATCACCTATAAAAAGAGTTATGGATGAAGGTATAATAATTGGTTTAGCAAATGGAACTTTATTGAAAAGTAAAGATGGAGTAATCTATGTTATTGAAGATTCTGCTGCTCCAATAAAAGATGAAAAAGGTAAGCTATTAGGTATTGTTGTAGTTTTCCATGATGTAACAGAGCAAACAAAACTAAGAAAAGATTTAACAGATCGTGAAAAAAATGATTATGCAACAATCTAAATTAGCCTCAATGGGAGAAATGTTAGAAAATATAGCTCATCAATGGCGACAACCTTTATCTGCAATAACAACTGCTGCAAGTGGTATGAAGTTAGAAAAAGAGTATAATATTTTAAGTGATGAAGCTTTTTTAAAAAAAATGTTGATGTAATTATTGATTCTTCAAATTTTTTATCAAGAACAATTGAAGACTTTAGAGATTTTTTTTAAACCTCATAATGAAAAGGTGGTTTTTAATCTAAACACAATTATTTCAAACTCATTAAATATAATGAAACCAAAATTTGACTATAACGGTATACATATAGTAAAAGATTGTGAAGATATAGAAATAAAAGGCTTTTCTTCAGAACTTTTACAAATATTAACAACAATGTTAAATAATTCTAATGATGCATTTATAGATGCAGAAATAAAAAATGATAAACTAATTTTTGTTAGAAGTTATAAAATAAAAGATAGTGTTTTTATTATATTAAAAGATAATGCAGGTGGAGTTGAAGAAGGAAACCTTCATCGTATTTTTGAACCTTACTATACTACTAAATATAAGTCTTTAGGAAGAGGACTTGGTTTATTTACAGTACAAGAAATAGTTACAAAATATATGAATGGAGGGATTAGTGCATGAATAGAAGTTATGAGTATGAAGGGAAAAAAAATATAAAGGTCTTGAGTTCGTTCTTGAACTCAAGAATAATTAGCTTTTATTTTCCACAGTTTGTTCTATACTATAGAAATCATCACTAAATTTTTTTTAGAAGTTGTAATAATGATATAAAAAAAAGTTACCATAGCAGGACCTATAATCATTCCCCCCCAAAATCCAAATGTAGATAATCCTGCTACAATTGCAAAAAAGATTAGGATTTCATTTACCTTTGTGGGAGTTTTTACAACTTTTTGATTAATATATTTAATAATAACTGGTTTAATAAATGTATCTGCAACAATTGAAATAACAACAATAGAGTATGCAACAATTGCTAAGGCATTTCCTGTACTACCTGTAAAAATCTCATAGATAGCTACTGGAAGCCACATAATAAGACCACCTATAACAGGGATTAATGAAGCAAATCCATATAAAACACCTAATAAAATTCCATCATATCCAAAGAAGCTAATAAATACACCAAATAAAAATCCTTCAAGTACTGCAGTTGCTAAGATAGAATATAAAACTACACTCATTACATTTGATGATTCGTAAAATAGAGCATTTGAATCCTCTTTCTTAAGAGGTAAGGCATCTTTAAAATAGTGAGAAAGTGCTGTGCTATAGAAGTTAAAAAAAAGAAATAAAATACTAATATCATAATCATATCAATAATAAATTTTGCAGAGTTCTTCCCTAAAAATGCTCCGATTGAAAATAGTTTTTGAATAAACTCAGGAATATCTACTTTTTGTAAAATACTATTTAGCTGTTCTTTAATAAAAAGTAAATCATTAGGCATGTTTTCAACCCAATCAAGAGTAACTTCATATATACTAATTAATGCTTTTTGATCAATTTTATTAATTAAACTTGCAAATGAAAATATACAATATAAAACAGGAACAAAGAATATTGCAGTTAGTAAAACAGTCATCAAACTTGAGCTAATAAAAGGGTTTGGAATATGTCTTTTTAAATAAATATTTAATGAGTTTGTCGCAACAGCTAAAAGTAGGGCAACTATCATAGGTTTTAAAAATGGGCTAAATAATTGAAACATAAAAAAAATATTGTAACTATTGCTAACGCAATCAAAAAAAATATTGTGGTTTCAAAATAGAGTTCCTTCATTATCAAGTTTTTCACTATCTGGGTAAGAGAGTCTAAACATTTCATATGTTTTTATACTTGCAACTCTACCTCTTGCTGTTCGTTCTATATAACCATTTGCTAGTAAATAAGGTTCAATGGCATCTTCAATAGTTCCTTCATCTTCACTAAGTGCAGCAGCCATTGTTGAAAGTCCCATTGGTTTACCTTTATTTGAAACAAGAAGTTCAAGAAGATTTATATCCATTTCATCAAATCCAGAATCATTTACTCCAAGTTCATCTAAAGCAAATTTACATCTTTGAAGATTGATACTATCTTCGTTTTCAACTTCTGCAAAATCTCTTACTCGTCTAAGAAGCCTAAGGGCAACTCTTGGTGTTCCTCTTGATCTTCTTGATATTTCAAGTGCTGCATCATCCTCACAAAACTTACTAAGTTTTGTAGATGCTTTTTGAATAATCTTTGCTAATTCTTCATGTGTATAAAATTGCATCCTAAAATGCATACCAAATCTTTCCCTAAGTGGATTTGATAACATTCCTGCTCTTGTTGTTGCTCCAATTAAAGTAAATCTTGGTAAATCAATTTTTACAGTCTGTGCAGCTGGTCCTGAACCAATAATAATATCTAATCTATAATCCTCCATTGCTGGATAAAGTATCTCTTCAACAGCTGGACTTAATCTATGAATTTCATCAATAAATAAAATATCACCTTCTTCAAGATTTGTTAAAATAGCAGCTAAATCACCAGATTTTTCAATCATTGGACCAGCTGTAACTTTGATATTTGTGTTCATCTCAGATGAAATCAGATATGAAATAGTTGTTTTACCAAGACCTGGAGGTCCGTAAAAAAGGATATGGTCTAAAGCTTCATTTCTTTTTTTTACTAGCTTCAATAAAAACCTTTAGGTTTTTTTTGATTTTTTCCTGACCAATATAATCATCCCAAGAAGATGGACGTAAATTTACCTCTTGTTTATCTTCTTCAAATGATATTTGTTCTACTTCAACAACTCTTTCCATATTTTAATATTCTTCCTCTTTTGATGGGAAAGATGCATCTTGTACATCATTTCTATATTGATTAACAGCTTCTTTTACTTCTTGGGCTCCATTCATATAGTGCCTTACAAATTTTGGTTTAAAGTCTTCAAAGAAACCTAACATATCTGACCATACAAGCACCTGACCATCAGTTACATTTCCAGCTCCAATACCTATTGTTGGTATTGAAATAGCTTCAGTGATTTTTTTAGCAGCATCACTCATAACACCTTCTATTACAATTGCAAAGGCTCCAGCTTTTTCAATAGCTATAGCATCTTTGATTAATTGTTCAACATCTTCTGGTGTTTTCCCTCTAACTTTATATCCACCTTCACTTCTTACGTATTGTGGCATTAAACCAATGTGTCCCATTACTGCAATTGAGTTTGAAGTAAGATGCTCAACAATATCAGCTCTATCCTCACCACCTTCAATTTTAATCGCAGCAGCATTTGTTTCCCTGTAAACTTTAACTGCATTTGTAAGTGCATCATCTTTATTTATATATGTTCCAAATGGCATATCTAAAATTGTAAAAGCTTTAGGTGCTCCCGTACATACTGCATTTGTATGATAAATCATTTGATCTAATGTTGCAGAAAGTGTATCAGGTTTACCTGCAAAACTCATATTAAGACTATCTCCAACTAAAATCATATCAGCAATCTCTTCAAAAAGTTTTGCAAAAAGTGCATCATATGCAGTAATCATTGTTAGTTTTTTTATTGTTTTTTGCATTTTTTATTTTACTTATATTCATCTTTTCAAAATCATTTTTTATAATACTCATTACTTATTCCTAATAATTAATAAAATTTGTCAATTATTGTATCAAAATTATCCTTTTTTACATAAAATTAATAAGAACTTAAAATAATAAAAAAAAGTTAAAATTTGTATTACTTTTATTAAGCATTTATAGAATATAATTATTTTTAATATCAAGAAAAGGTTGTTTTATATAAAAAATAAAATTAATTTTCACTAAGTTTATTTATAAAAGGCCATTTATTATGTTGAAGAATATTTTTAGAATATTTTTATTAATACCTATATTCTTTTTTTTGCTTCTGAAAAACAAGAAAACTTTATCAATTCTAATATACTTTCTTCTAATAATCAAATAAAATTAACTAAAAAAAGAAGAAGAGTGGATATTAAATAATAAAGTTAGAATTGGTATAGAAAACTGGGCACCTATTATATTTTCAAATACAGGAAAAGATGCTGATGGTATTGCAGGAGAAGTACTCTCTATAGTTATAGAGAAAACTGGATTAAAAGTTGAAATTGAGAACGACTTATGGGGGGGTATTTTATTAACAAAATTTAAAAATAAATCTTTGGAGATTCTTCCTGCGACTTATTATACAGATGAGAGAGCCACTTATGGATTATATAGTAAAGGCTATATAAAAGTAGCTGATTATATATATGTAAAAGATAGTAATAATAGTATTAAATCTATGAAAGATTTAAACAATAAAAAAACTTGCAATAGTTAAAGACTTTGGAACTATTCCTAAAATTAGAAATAAGTTTCCAAAAATAAAAATTATTGAAACTATAGATTTAAGTGATTCCATAAAAAGAGTTTTAAGTGGTGAAGTAGATGCTTTATTTGAAGGGCAAATTGCAGTTGAGTATAAATTAAGTGAAGAGTTACTCTCTGGTATAAAAGGAGTTCCTCAAACTACATTTAAAGCGGCGGAGCTTCATTTTTTTTATCAGAAATGATATGCCAATTTTAAAATCAATAATTGATAAAGCTGTAAATAGTATATCTATTCATGAAATAAATAAAATAAAAGATAAATGGATATTAAAAAATTCTGATAAAGCAAAATATAATATAAATAAAAACACTGTTGAAAGTTCTTTTCTTGAATTTATATCTGTAAAAAAATTAATTATTGTCTTGTTTATAACTTGCATAGGAATATACTTTTTTTTACAAAAATTATATTAGTAAAAGATTATTAGATTCAAAGTTTATTTTATTTAATAGAATAGTAGTCTCATTTGAAGTTTTATTAGTAATTCTATTGTTATTAGCAATTGTATATTTAGATAAAGTTGAAAATTCATTAGCAAAATTACAAGAGAATAGATTTTTGATGACTCAAGCAGCAACAAGACTTCGTCAAAGTTCAGATGATTTAACTCATTTTGCTAGAAGTTATGCTGTAACAAATGATAAAAAGTTTAAAAAACAGTATGAATTAACTTTAGGAATTAGAAATGGTACTCACCCTAGACCAGAGGGCTACAATGGTATATATTGGGATCTAAATACAAATGAAAGAATAAAAAGACACCCTTTATCAAAGAAAGAGTCTTTATCTGAAATAATAAATCGCTTACCTTTTTCTAAAGATGAATTAAGTAAGTTAAAAGAGTCTGAAAAGAATTCAAATAGATTAGTAAATATAGAGAAAGAGGCATTTAAAGCAATTAAAAATAACAATAATAGCTTAGCTGTTAAACTATTACATTCAAAAGAGTATTATGATTCAAAGCATGAAATTATGTTACCAATAGATGACTTTATGATAATGCTTAATAAAAGGTTATCAATATCAATAAAAGAATTAGAAACTTCAATTAGTAATCTTTTTAGTTATGTTTTTATGTTGATGTTAATATTTACGATAGGTAATATTTTTATTTATCTATTACTTAGAAAAAAAAGTTAATATTCCTATCTCTTATTTAAGTAGAATAATCAATAAAATAAAAAAATAATGAAAAAGTTGAAAAAGAACTGTTTTACAAAGATGAAATTGGTGAAACAATTGAACAATTTTTTTATTATGCATAACTCTTTACAAGAACAGCAAAATAAATTAAAAGAATCACAAAAAAGATTTAGTATACTCTTTGATTCTTCTCCTGATAGTATAGCAATTATTAAAGATGGTAAATATATAAATTGTAATAAAAAAACTTTAGAAATATTTGGTGCTAAAAGTATAGAAGAGTTTATATCAAATGCTATGCCTTCTTATTCTTCAAAGTTAGATGATAATGAATTGTTTGATTATAATCAGTCAGAAAATAGTGAACTTTTTTCTGTTGAATCTATAAAAGATTTTATATCAAATGCTATTGAAGATGGTGATTATAGATTTGAATGGACTCATAAGAGATTAGATAACGATAAAACATTTGATGCCGAGGTAATTTTATCTTCAATATATTTAGATAATGAAGAACATATTTATGCAGTTGTTAGAGATATTACTGAAAGAAAAGAACTTGAAAAACAAATTTTAGAGAATCAAGAACAAATGACATTTGTATCACAGTATGCGAATTTAGGTTTTTGGAACTTTAATCCTCAACTCTTAGACTTAAATGTAAATAATACTTTTTTAAATATGCTTGGGTATAGCTTTAAAGATAGTGTGAAGAAAAATAATGAAAATAAAATGTTTAAACCTTTAATAAATGGTTTTAGATTTTTAACAGAATTAATTTATCCTGATGACCTAGAGAATATGTATAATGCAATAAATGAACACTTATATAATAAAACTGAATTATATAAAAGTGAATATCGAGTAAGAAAAAATGATGGTTCTTGGTTATGGGTAATGTCGATTGGAAGAATATCAAAATATGATTCGAATGGTAAACCAATAAAATTTAATGGTGTTAATATAGATATTCAAGAAGCAAAAGAAGCGCAAGAAAAGATTGCACAAAATAAACTATTTGTAGATAGTTTATTAAATTCACAAGAGCAAATAGTAATTACAACAAATGGTGAGAAATTAATAAGTTGTAATAAAGCTTTTTTTTAGAGTTTTTTTAATATAAAAGAGATGAAAGAGTTTATTAAAGATTATGATTGTATATGTGATAGATTTGAAGAGGATACTACTGGCGATTATCTACAAAAATATATGCAAGATAAAACTTGGATTGAGTATATATTATCAAATGAAGATTTAACTCATAAAGTAATTATAAAAAAAGATGGAAATTATAGAACGTTTACAGTTACTGCTGCTTTATTGCCTTTAGATGAAAAATTATGGTCAGCAGTTTTTACAGATATAACTGAATTAGAATTACAAAAAAAACAGACTGAATCTATTCTTTCTTCTGTATTACTTCCTATGTTAATAACGTCAAAAAAAACTAGAAAAATTAAATATGCAAATGCATTTGCTGAAAACCAATATGAGACTACAAAAGATAAATTATTAGGAATGGATGTTAAAGAACTATATAGTTATGAAGGACAACGTGATGATATTTTAAAAGAGTTTGAAACAAAAGGTTCTTTACAAAATTATGAAACACGTTTTAAAACTTTAAAGGGAAATGAATTTGATGCAATATTCTCTTTAATAGAGATTGATTTTGGAGAGGAAGAGTGTTATTTAGGAGTTGCAAGTGATATTACAGAACAAAAAAAATAGAGAAATATTAATACATAAATTACATAGAAAGGTAACTGACTCTATTGAATATGCATCTTTGATTCAACATTCTTTAGTTCCTACAAATGAATTATTTGATAAATATTTCAATGATTATTTTACAATATGGTATCCAAAGGACATTGTTGGTGGAGATATTTATCTATTTGAGGAATTAAAAGATGGTGAAGAATGTCTTCTTATGGTTATAGATTGTACTGGTCATGGAGTTCCAGGTGCTTTTGTTACTATGATTGTAAAAGCTATTGAAAGACAGATAATTACAACAATTTTAAATACTCCTAATATGAAAGTTAGTCCAGCTTGGATTTTAAAATACTTTAATCAAACAATGAAAAAAACTATTAAAACAAGAAGATTCAGAATCAATTTCAAATGCAGGTTTTGATGGGGGGGCAATTTTTTTTACTATAATAAAAGAGAGATGATAGTTCGTTATGCAGGGGGGGCAGAACTCCCTTTATTTTATGATGATGATGGATTTAAAATAATAAAAGGAAATAGACAGTCAATAGGATACAGGAAGTCTGATGTTGATTATGAATTTAATGAATATGAATTTAATGTAAAAAAGGGAATGCAGTTTTATATTACTACTGATGGATATATAGATCAAAATGGTGGAGAAAAAGGTTTTCCTTTTGGTAAAAAAAAGATTTTTAAATATACTTGAAGCATTTAAAGATAACAGTTTTATAGAACAAAAAAAGTACTCTTCTTGAAAATCTACAAAAATATCAGCAAAATGAAGAAAGAAATGATGATATTTTAGTAATAGGAATAAAAATTTAAATTTAAGGATGATTTATGAATGTTGATAATATACAAAATATGGTTGAAAAAGATGGTATTATTTTTTATCATATGGAGGTTTTCTAACTCAAACATTAATAGCAGGTATGACTGAAGCTTTAGAAAAAGAAGCTGAATATCATGACTTAAATATGGGTGTAGCAAATAGTATTTTTACGATATTTATAGAACTTTCACAAAATGTTATGAGCTATTCAAAAAATAAAAATATAGATACTGAAGAGATTAAAGCCGAAGGTCTTATTGTTGTTAGTAAAGATGAAGTGGGTAATTATTATATCCATTGTCAAAATATTATTACTTTAGAAGATAAGAATAAAATTGAACCAAAGTTAGAAGAATTACTTACTTTGAATAAAGATGAAATAAAAAATAGATATAGGGAATTAAGGCGTAATGGTAAAGATGTCCATGATAGAGGTGCTGGTATTGGATTTTATGAAATAGCAAAAAGAAGTGATGAAATAAAATATGAATTTAAAGAGATTAATAAAAATAGATGCTATTTTCACTTTATTTCAAGAGTGAATATAAATAGAGAGGTGAAATAATGAAAAATTTAGTTATAGATGAAACTAAATATACTCCACTAATCAATTTTGATGCAGATAATAGAATATTTGAGTTATCAGGAAAATCATACCCTGAAAATACTTTTGAATTTTATAAGCCATGATAGAGTGGGTAAAAGAGTACTTTAGTTTTTCATCAAAGAAAAAAAACTGTAGTAAATTTTGAAATAATTTATTTTAATTCAAGTAGTTCAAAGTTGTTTTTTGATTTTTTTGATATCTTAGAAGAAGTACATAATAATGGTGAAGATATTGAAATTAACTGGATATATGATGGGGGGGAAAATGAAGTTGCTTTAGAAGCAGGTGAAGATTTTAAAGAAGATTTTGAAAATTTAAATTTTAATCTAGTTGAAAAATAGATATATTTTATAAGGATTATAAATGCATGATGAAGTAGACAACCAGCTAATAGAAGAGTTGGAAGATCTTAAAGTAAATTTTATCCAAACAACAAATAAATTAATAAAAGATATAAGACGTCATGATAAAATTATGGCACGAAGTGATAAAAGACAAAGACAAGAATATGACCAATTACAACTTAAGCTTGAAGAGGTTGAAGCGTTAAGTAAAGAGATTGAAGAAACTCAAAGAGAAGTTGTATTTACGATGGGTGCAATTGGAGAGAGCCGTTCAAAAGAAACAGGTAACCATGTAAAAAGAGTTGCAGAGTATTCAAAACTTTTTGCTTTGTATTATGGATTAGGTGAAGAAGAAGCAGAAATGCTAAAACAAGCAAGTCCAATGCATGATATTGGAAAAGTTGCAATTCCTGATTCTGTATTAAATAAACCTGGTCGTTTTAATGATGAAGAGAGAAAAATAATGCATACGCATGCTCTTTTAGGTTATGAAATGTTAAAACACTCAACTAGACCTCTTTTAAAGTGTGCAGCAACAGTTGCCTATGAACACCATGAAAAATGGGATGGAACAGGATACCCTCGAAAATTAAAAGGTGAAAAAAATTCATATTTATGGAAGAATCACTGCTTTAGCTGATGTTTTTGATGCATTGGGAAGTGATAGATGTTATAAAAAAGCTTGGGATGATGAAAGAATATTTAATCTTTTTAAAAAAGAGAGAGGCAAACATTTTGACCCAAAACTTATTGATATCTTTTTTTGAACATTTAGATGAGTTTTTAGAAATTAGAGATTCATTAAAGGATAACTTTTAAATAAACCCTCATATCATTTCAAGATAAATTTTGCTAGAATGTATGCTTATGTAAGAAAATTATAGGAATTTATTTTGAAAAAATTAGTAGGTTATATAACTTCATCAATACCCAATAACAATTTTAGCGTTGATTTAGCTTTAAGTATGAAAGATGCTGGTGTTGATACATTAGAGTTAGGTGTTCCTTTCTCTGATCCAGTAGCAGATGGTCCTGTTATTGAAAAAGCAAATCAAATTGCACTTGAAAATGGATTTAAATTAAAGGATTTATTTGAAGTTTCTTCGAAAATAGCTCCTGAAATGGATATGTTATGGATGGGCTATATGAATCCATTTTATCATTATGGTTTAGAAAACTTTTTACAAAAAGCAGATGAATATGGTGTAAATGGAATGATTATTCCTGATGTTCCAAATGAAGAAGCAAAATTAATTGAACCACTTTTTCAAAAATATAATAAATCAAATATTTCTTTTGTAGCTCCTACACATAATGAAAATAGAATTAAAAAAGTTGTTTCAAATGCACAAAAATTTATTTATATGGTTGCTTATGCTGGAATTACAGGTAGTGGTAAAAGTGAAGACTTAAGTACTATTATCGAGACTGTCAAAAAATATTCTCAGACTCCATTATATATTGGATTTGGTGTTGATGAAAAAACTTGTAAAGAGAAATCAAAAGGTGTAGATGGAGTTATTGTAGGAAGTGCTTTTGTAAAACATTTAATAGATGATTCTTTATCAAATAATGAAAAAATAAAAAATATTTGCACAATAGCAAAAGAGATAAAAGAAAAAATAAACGATTAATTATGCATATTTTAGAACGTGATATTGAATTTGTAGAAGAAAATCGAGATTGTTCTTATTTTGATAATGAAAATTCTGATATAAGATATAGATATTTACATAATTGTACAAAAGAAGATTATCAAAATATGTTAGAGCATGGTTGGAGAAGATTTGGAAAAATGCATTTTGTTCCTGAATGTAAAAATTGTACAAAATGCGTATCTATGAGAATTGATGTGGCAAACTATAAATTTTCCCGTTCAGAAAAAAGAGTTTTTAGAAAAAATCTTGATACTAAACTTTATATTCAAACTCCATCGTTAACTTTAGATCATTTAAGATTATATGATAAATATCATTCTCATATGAGTGAAAAGAAAAATGGTCATACACTCCTATAGAACCATCAGAATATGATAGATCATATGTACAAGGGAAAACAGACTATACAAAAGAGTTTTTATATGTAAGAGATGATAAGTTAATAGGAGTTGCTTTAGTTGATATGTTACCTAAATCAATATCTGCAATTTACTGTTTTTATGACCATGATTATGAAGATTTATCTATTGGAAAGTTCTCAATATTGGCACAAATTAAAATTGCAAAAGAGTTAAATGTTCCATATATTTATTTAGGTTATTGGATTGATAAACATTCTTCAATGGGTTATAAAGAAGCATATTCTCCTTTTGAAATATTAAAGAATAGAGCCTCTTTAGAAGAAGAGACTATATGGGAAAAATACACAAAGTAATTCTTTTATGATATAATTTTTAAACTAATTATTTTGTAAAAAGTGAGTTGTTATGATTAGATATATTTATATATTTTTGTTTATCGCAATTTCTGGTTTTAGTGAAACTATAGAATTGGATGATGAGCTAAAAGATAGTGTAGATTGTTTAATTTTACAAGATGAAAATTCAATCATCTGTAAATATGAACATCAAAGATTAGAAGAGGATAAAGAACTTATTGTTCAATGGGTTGATCCTAATGGAGAACTCTCAAGAGAACGTACTCTTATTATTCCTGCAGGACATGGTTCAATTTATGATTTTAGATATATTGAAGGTAGAATGAAAGGCATTTGGCAGTTTAAAGTAAAAGAAGATGAAAAAGAACTATCAACTACTTTTACTTTAGAGTAATCGTATAAAAGTTTTATGCGATTACTATTTTAGTGATGTTATATGTAATAAATGATAATACCCAAGCAGTTACTGTTGTAAAAATAAAAAGATAAAATAAATATTTCCATCCTCCTGCTTCTCTTGCAAATACCATAGATGCCGCTAAACAAGGTAAATAAATCATTACAAATACAATAAATGCAATTGCTGATGCAAAAGGAATATTATTTCTAATTTTTTTCGATTAGTCCCTCACTACTTTCATCTAATTCCTCTCCAAGACCATATAAGATACCTAATGTTGAAACAACTATCTCTTTTGCTGCAAGCCCAGTTTCAAGTGCAACAGTCATCTTCCAATCAAAACCTAAAGGTGCGAATAATGGTTCAGAGAATTTACCAATTTTACCTAAATATGAGTTTTCTAGATTATATAGAGCAATTTTATTTTGAAGCTCATATCTCTCTTCTTCAGATGTAGCCATTTCAATTTTTTTCATTCATACTCTCTTCATACTCTGGAAACTTTGGATAATTTGATGCAAACCAAATTAATAAAGATGCTGCTAGAATGAACGTACCTGCTTTTTTTTAAGTACATCCAAGCTTGGTTTGAAACTGTATGCCAGATTAGTTTTGTAGAAGGCATTCTGTATTTTGGCATCTCCATAACAAAAGGTTCGTCTTCACTTTTAAATACAATTACTTTAAGAACTTTTGCAGCAATTAAACCTAATAGAGCTCCTGAAATATATATTATAAAAAGAATATTACCAGCATTGTCCCCCCCTTCAAAAAAATGCACCAGTAAAAAGTACATAAATAGGAAGTCTTGCACCACAAGACATAAAGCCAATAATAAATAGAGTTAGAAGTCTATCTCTTTCATTTTTTAGAGTTCTTGCTGCCATATATGCAGGAACTGAACATCCAAAACCTGTAACTAAAGGAATAAATGATTTTCCATGAAGTCCAAATTTATGAAAAAAAACCATCTAAAAGGAAAGCAACTCTACTCATATAGCCTGTTGTTTCAAGTAAGGCAATACCTAAAAAAAAGAATAACAATATTAGGTAAAAAAAAGAATAACTGCTCCAACACCAGCGATTGCTCCATCTGCAATTATTGATGCAACTTCTGTATCACCTAGAATATCTTTTGTTTTGTCAATTAAACTTGCAAAGAATGCATCAATCATATCCATTGGTATATTACCAAGTTCAAAAGTAAGTTGAAATAATCCCCCCCACATTAAAAATAGAAAAATTGGAAGGCCAAAGAATTTATGAATTAGAATCTCATCAATTTTATCAGTAATACTTTTTTCTTGAATTTCATTTTTTTTGTCTAACTGTTTCTGTAACAGCTCCTTTTGCAAAAGCAAATTTTTCATCTTCGAAAATATCATCGATATTTCTAGTTCCAAAATGTAAGTAGATATGATCAAATGCGTCAGTTAAGAGAGGTTGTAAATCTAACCAAAGTGGTTCATCATGAAACTTTAAAAATGTCTTTTTATCTTCTTTTAAAAGTTTTATTACAACTTCTCTGTAATCAACAGAACTTTTATATCTTTTTTTCTTCAAGTAAAGAAGTAATATTTTCAATCTCCTCTTCTATTACATCTGAAAAGATTAATTTTGTTTCAAATTTAGGAGATTCATATTTTGTAATAAGTGTTTCAACTAAAATATCAATACCTATCTTATCTCTTGCAGATGTTTTAACACAAGGTTTACCAATAATTTTACTTAGTTGTTCTTCATCAATAAAGATATTTTCTTTTTCAGCTTCATCTGTCATATTTAGAGCTATAACCATCTTCTTATCAAGAGCAAGAAGTTCACTTGTAAGATATAGGTTTCTTTCTAAGTTTGTTGAGTCTAAAACATTTAAAATAATATCGTAGTTTGCTTCTTCAAGATAGTTTTTTTTGTAACTTTTTCTTCTAGAGTATATTCATTTAATGCATACGAACCTGGTAAGTCAGTTATTTTAAATAAGTAATCTTTATACTCAAATTCAATTTGAGTTTTTTTTCAACTGTTACTCCTGAAAAGTTTCCAACTTTTAATCTTGAGTTTGAAATTGAATTGATAAGCATTGATTTACCAACATTTGGCTGACCAACAAGAGCAATTTTTATTAGTTTTTTTTATCATTTATATTTTGCATTCTGTTTGCTCAATTTCAATAAATTTTGCTTCTGTTAATCTTAAAGCAATTTTTGTATTGTTTATTTTTACTTCCATTGTATTTTTTTGCAATAGTGTATTCGAGTACGTAAATTGTGGCACCTCTTGTTATTCCAAAAGAGCTAAATCTTGATTTTAGTACAGAGTCAGAAGAGATAGAAACAATTTTGCCACACTCTCCTTTTTGTAAATCACTTAAATTCATAAAAAACCTTTAATATATTAACGATAATGATTATCATATGGAAGATTACTAGAACTTAACTTAAACTTCACTTCTAATTTTAATAATAATTATTAAAAATCTAAAATTATTAGTAAAATTTATATGTTAGATTAATATTTTAAGTAGTTTTGATATTAATTTTGTAATAATTAAGCCTATAGAAATATTTAAGGTTATATAAATGGTTAAAACTGAAGAAGTAATTGATGAATTAAAAAAGATTGTTAAACAAAAAGGTTTAAAATATACAGAACAAAGAGAGATTGTACTAAATGTTTTAATTCATGCTGATGGGCATTTAACTGCTGAAGAGGTTTATAACTTAATTAAGACAAAAAAACCTGATTCAAATATTGGAATTGCTACAGTTTATAGAGCATTGGGATTTTTAGAAGAAGTTAACTTAATTACTTCAATTACATTTGGTGCTGATGGAAAAAAATACGAAAGTAATACTAAAGAGCACCATGATCATCTTATTTGTACAAATTGTGGAAAAATTGTCGAGTTTTTAGATGATGAAATTGAAAAGAGACAAGATAGAATAGCTAAGAAAAATAAATTTAAAATAACAAGCCACTCTATGCAATTATACGGTGTATGCAATAGCTGTCAAGATTAATATAATCAAGTATTATATAATAAACTAAGTCATTAAATTAGAAATTCTAAATAAATATGATACTATTAAAATAGTATATAAAATTATTTAATTTAGTAAGGCTTAGTTGTGTTTAAATTATCATTATCTTTTTTAGTTACACTTAGCGTTATTTTTGCTTCAAATATCTCTCCTCTTCCTCAAAAGATTAAATATGAAAAAGAAAAAGCATTATTAGGGAAAAAAAACTTTTCAGTGATACACGATTATCAATTGATAATACAATATCTTGTGAAAGCTGCCACGATTTAAAAAATGGTGGTGATGACAATCTATCCTCTTCTATTGGAATCAATGGATTAAAAGGTAATGTAAATGCTCCTACAGTGTTTAATGCAGTATTTAACTTTAGGCAATTTTGGGATGGTAGAGCTAAAAATTTAGCGGAACAAGCTTTAGGACCAATTGAAAATCCAATAGAAATGGGTCACTCTTTTGATGTATTGATCAAAAAGTTAGAAAAAACAGAATACAAAGATGAGTTTGGGAGAATATATAGTGATGGTATTACTAAAAAAAATATAGCAAATGCAATTGCTGAATTTGAGAAGACTCTGATTACTCCAAATTCAAGATTTGATAAGTTTTTAAATGGAGATGACAATGCTATTTCAAAATATGAAAAAGAGGGCTACGAACTATTTAAAAATAAAGGCTGTATCTCTTGTCACCATGGAATCAATCTTGGAGGAAATCAATATAATAAATTTGGTTCAATTCTTTATATTGAGAATGATAATCTTGGAAGATATAATATAACAAAAGATAAAGATGATAAATTTTATTTTAAAGTTCCAACTTTAAGAAATATTGAGTTAACTGCACCATACTTTCATGATGGAAGGGAGTTTGATTTAAAAAAAAGCAGTTGAGACAATGTCTTTAGTTCAATTAGGAAGACCCATGACAGAAAATGAGATTAAAAAAAATTATTGCATTTTTAAATACCCTAACGGGTGAAGTTCATATAATAAAATAGAATAAAAATGAAAAAAAATAAATGACTTATTTAGTATTTTACTTTATATTTTTACAGCTATAATAATAGTTTTATTTTTCTTTTTATATAGAATTGAGACTAATATGAAGCATTATAATGACTACATGGATAGTTTTGATACTTTATTAAATATAGAGATAGAATTTAATACTTTTCTTGAAAAAAAAGAGATAAATTTGTAAATTTTGATTTTATCGTTGAAAAAAAACAAATAAGTTTGAATGGCTTATATCAGAATTGAAGAGTAGTGATTTTAAAAATCAGTTTGGAAAAGATTCTTATTTAGAGTTAAATAATATTAAAAAAAGTTTATTTAAAGAAAAAAAAGCTTTAATTGAAAAGTTTAAATCTAGACAGGCAACGAATTTAAATTCTATACACTATGTATATGAATTAAATCAATATTTCACAAAAAATAATAAGATAGATGAGCATTTAAAAACAACTATAAATAGTACATTATTTATGATAATGCAATATTTTATTAATTTAAATAATACAAAAGCTTTAATTTCACAAAATTTAGAATATATAGAATATGAAAATAAAAAGATATTTTCAAAAGAATTAGATCTTCTTATAACTCATTCAAAAATTATTTTAGAAAATATTGATTATTTAAATAAAATTAAAAATATGTCTGATAAGTTAAATCTTAAACAGAAGATAGAAGATGCTCATAATGAATTGATTTATAAATATGAAAATAAATTTTTTTTATCAAAGATTTATCTCTTCATTTTTCTTTTTATCTGTTATTTTGATGGTTATACTAATTTATAGAGAACATAAAAAATCAAGAAAGATTAAAGATGAACTTTCTGCATTTAAATATGCAGTAGAAAATAGTGATAACTCAGTAGTTTTAACTGATGCAAATAGAAATATTTTATATGTAAATGATATTTTTGAGAAAAATACAGGCTTTAAAAAAGATGAAGTCTCTGGTCAAAAACCAAAAATGTTAAGATCTGGACAGACTCCTGATGAAACTTATAATGATTTAAATACAAAATTAGCATCAGGTCAAAAGTGGGAAGGTGAATTTATAAATAAGAAAAAAAAGATGGAACAATTTTTTATGAAAAAGCTTCTATAGTACCTATTTATGTAGATGATGTGATTAAAAACTATTTAGCTATAAAACTTGATATTACGAAATATATTAAACAAAATGAACAAATAAAACTATCTTCAATTGCTTTTGAAAATATACAAGAAGGGATAATGGTTTGTGATAGTAAGAAAAAGATTATTACTATAAATAAAGCTTTTGAACAAATTACAGGTTATACAAAAGAAGAAATAGTTGGTAAAAGACCAAATATCTTTAGTTTAGGTTTTCATGATAGATCATTTTATAAAAAGGTTGCATATACATTAGAAGAAAATGGTTCTTGGAAAGGTCAAATTTATGATAAAAATAAAGATGGTGAAGTAAATGCTTTTTGGTTGAATATATCTGTGGTAAAAAATAGTAAAGGTGAAGTTAATAAATACGTTGCAGTTTATACTAGTTTACAAGAGATTATTGAATCTAAAGAAAAAGCAGATTTCTTAGCATATCATGATAGTTTAACAAAACTTCCAAATAGAATAAAGCTTGAAGAAGATTTACAAAATGCTTTAAATTTAGCAAATAGAAATGACTTAAATATATTTGTACTTTTTATTGACCTTGATAGATTTAAAATTATCAATGATACACTAGGTCATAGTGTTGGAGATAAACTTTTAATAAATATTGCAAATAGAATTAAAAGTGTTTTAAGGGATAATGATGTTTTAGCACGAATGGGTGGAGATGAATTTATTGTTGTTTTAGAATCTTGTAAAAATAAAAAAAATCAGCAGGATATGTTTGTGAAAAGATTTTAGATATTGTAAAAAAAACCTATAGAGATAGAAAATAGTACTTTAAATACTAGTGCAAGTATTGGTGTTGCAATGTTCCCTGACGATGGTTTTGATATAACTACACTAATTAAAAATGCAGATACTGCTATGTATCATGCTAAAAAATTAGGTAAAGATACTTATCAATATTATGATAAACAATTATCATTAGATGTTCATGAACAGTTACAGATTGAACAATCTTTAAAAGAAGCTGTGATAAACAATGAAATGTATCTAAATTATCAACCTCAATATGATTTAAAAAAATAAAAAAAATAGTTGCTCTTGAAGCATTATTAAGATGGGAACATCCTCTATTTGGTTTGATAAATCCAGATAAGTTTATACCAATTGCAGAAGATACAGGACATATCATAGAAATAGGAAAGTTTGTATTTGATTCTGCTTGTAGAGATTATGTAGAATTTAAGAAAGTGAATTCAAACTTAGAATATATAGCAATAAATATTTCAAGTATTCAATTTAAAGATAAAAATTTTGTAGATGATATTTCCTTTATTATTGATAAATATAATTTAAGTCCTTCAGAGGTTGAATTAGAGATAACAGAACGTTATATTATTGATTTTACTGAACACAATATAAGTAGTTTAAGTAGTTTAAGAAAACATGGGTTTAGATTCTCTGTTGATGATTTTGGTACAGGATATTCTTCTTTAAGTTATTTAACAAAATTACCAATTGATGTTCTTAAAGTTGATAAAACTTTTATTGATGGAACACCTAATAACAATGAGAATGTTCAAATATCAAAAGCAATAATTGCTTTATCAAAAAGTTTAGGATATAAAGTTATTGCAGAAGGAATAGAGTATAGAGAACAAGAAATTTATTTGGAAGGTTTACATTGTGACATGGGGGGGCAAGGTTATCTCTTCTCAAAACCTCTAGATTTTGAGAAAACTATGGATTTATTGAAGAGATAAAAACTATTTTTCTTTTTTTACCACTTGGTATATATTTAAAAAATAGATAAAGAACTAGTACCATTACTATAACAGTAGCAACAGACGTTAAACTAAGTTCTACTTCGGCTGATGAGCCTCTTTGATAATCTTTTGGCATGAAAAGAAACATACTTGAAAGTAACATAAAAGATGAAGTTACAATTGCAATCAAGTGTGCAAAAATCATATGAAATTTTGTTTTATAAAAATCTTTTACCATTTTCCATGTTAGAAAAGCAGCAGTAAGTACAATAATAAGTACTATGATTTTCTCATATTGTGGGTCCATTTAACTTCCTTTAAATAAGTTCAATATTCTATGTATATATTACTTAAATAGCTTTTAATTATTTAGATAATTATAGTAAAATAGGTTTATTAGTTAAGTTCTAGGAAATTAAAATTTATATTTCACTATTTTTATATGATTTAGTTCTAGAATTAAGAATAATATTAAAAGGATAAATTATGAGTATTAAGAAAATCATTACAGTAGCATTGTCTACATCATTACTTTTAGGTACAACAGTTTATGCAAAACCTGATCATGCAAATAAAGGAAAAAAAAGAGTTTAAGCAAAAAAAGCAAAAAAACTTACCTTATGGGCTTCAAAAAAAATTGAATAATGGCGGAGCATTACCTCCTGGTTGGCAAAAAAAACTAGAAAAAGGTGAAATTGCTGATGAAAGTATTTTAAGAGAAGGAGTTATTATTAGAGATAATAAATATCCATATATAAAAAATACAAAAGTATATCAAGTCCAAGATAGAATCTTTAGAGTAATGAATGATACAAAAGAGATTTTAGATATCTTTAAATAGTTTCTAAA